>TARA_R110002049_G_scaffold37208_1_pt1 | contig 114101 bp, 111 predicted proteins | sample TARA_R110002049 | Tara Oceans TARA_R110002049 (sample SAMEA4396941) | marine metagenome | biome: Polar Biome; feature: [SRF] surface water layer (ENVO:00010504); material: water (ENVO:00002006), including particulate matter (ENVO:01000060) such as... | depth 5 m | reverse complement strand
TGCTAATGTTGGTTGGTAACCTACCGCAGAAGGCATACGACCTAAAAGAGCAGATACCTCAGAACCAGCTTGTGTAAAACGGAAAATGTTATCTACGAAGAACAATACATCTTTTCCTTGGCCTTCACCAGCTCCATCACGGAAATATTCAGCAATTGTTAAACCAGATAGGGCAACACGCGCACGTGCTCCTGGTGGCTCATTCATTTGTCCGAATACGAAAGTAGCTTTAGATTCTTTCATCTTAGATTTGTCAACTTTAGATAAATCCCATCCGCCTGCTTCCATAGAATGCATGAAATCATCACCGTAGCGGATAATTCCAGACTCTAACATCTCACGAAGTAAATCATTTCCCTCACGAGTACGTTCTCCAACACCCGCAAATACAGAAAGACCACCGTGACCTTTTGCTATATTGTTGATTAACTCTTGGATCAATACTGTTTTACCAACACCAGCACCACCAAACAAACCAATTTTACCACCTTTTGCATAAGGCTCAATAAGATCGATTACTTTGATACCTGTAAATAAAACCTCTGTAGACGTTGATAAATCTTCAAATTTTGGTGCTTGACGGTGAATTGGCAATCCAGCATTTCCAGCTTTAGGTAACTCTCCAAGACCATCAATAGCATCTCCAATTACGTTAAATAAACGTCCGTAAACATCATCGCCAATTGGCATTTGAATAGGTGCTCCAGTAGCATGAACTTCAGTACCTCTGCTTAAACCATCTGATGAATCCATGGCTATGGTACGAACGGTATCTTCTCCAATATGAGATTGTACCTCTAATACCAATAAAGAGCCATCAGCTCTTTTGATTTCCAATGAATCGTAAATTTTTGGAAGTTCTGAACCAGCAGCGAATTCAACATCGATAACTGGACCTACTATTTGTGCAACCTTACCTGTAACTTTAGCCATTACTTATGTGTTTAATATTATGCGTTTTAATTGAATGAAAACACTTTTAGTTTCCGCGTGCAAAGATAATTTTTTTAATTTAAAATGAAAGTTGTTTTTATAGGTTTTTTGGAATAAAAAAACGTCTTGAATTTCAAGACGTTTTAGAACAGTTTTTAGTTTGTCATTATAAGTTGTTAATAGTCCAAGAAACATAGTATTGTTGGCCTATAAAACCCGTGCCAACAGCACTTTGGTATTCTTTGCCGCCTAAATTTGTTGCACCTATTTTAAACATCGATTTTAAAGAGGCTACGGTATAGTTTAATTGCGCATCCACAACGGTTCTTGATGGAATGATGGCATTTGCCATACTAGCTTGCCATAAATACTCGTCACTCCAGCGGGCATTGACATTAAAACCTAAATTATGAATTAAGTTAGGATTGCCGAATGATACTTTTACCTTATGCTCTGGTGTATTGAATCCTGCACTAAAATCAGGTTCTGATGTTTGGTCAAAATCTAATTTTGCATAGTTATAGCTTGCGCTTAGGTTGTAATTTTTGGCAATTTTTGTTGATAATCCTATAACAGCTCCATAAGAGTTTACTTCGGCCGATGAGTTGGTGTAGGTATTAAAAAGCTTAACATTTCCTGTGGCTACAGCACCAACACCAGACATGTCGTTTACAGATCCTGTTACAGGAGTAGCAACAATTTTTTCAGCAAGGAAATCATTATACATGTTGAAATACGTGTTTAAATCTACTGTAATTGGCCCTAATTTTCCACGGTAACCTAAATCAAAAGCAGTTACTTGTTCAGGTTTAACAAGTGGCGTAATTCCTGTGCCATTTACAGCTTCTAAAGTAGTAGTACCTCCACTGGCAGCAAATGCTTGGACCGACGCTAATGTGTATGAATTTGAGTAAGCATCTCTACCTGTTAGTGTTGTATTTGGTAAATCTCTATCTAAATTACTTGGCGCTGCTCCAACTAAAATAGCTCTACCTACATCCAGTCCTATAAAGAGGGTTTGTGTATGTGGGTTTCTAAATCCTGTTTGAAAGGATGCTCTAAAGTTATGTTGTTTATTGTCGCCTGCGGAATAGCCTAAAGATACTCTTGGGGAAATATTGGCATCAAACAATTCATTTTTATCATAACGTAAAGAAGCTGTAATTTTTAATCTATCATCCGCCAGTTTTTTAATGCCTTGTACATAAGCACCATATTCATTATACTTAATAGGACCGTCATAATCTGTAAAGAGCGTTCCTTCAGAATTTAATGCATATTGCCTGTAGGAGCCACCTACTTGTAAGTCTAAGGCATCATTTAATAATCGACTAAAATTATAATTTCCTTCACCCACATATAATTTTGAGTTATCTATAAACTTAGAACCAGCATTTACATCTGGGTTTGATGTTATTTGATTGAAAAGCGCATCAAACTCTGGTGTGCCTGGTTGTATGGTTACCATTTGGTCTGCTGCCACTCTAGCTGCTGCGTGCAATTGTGCTTGAACAGCTGGATCAAAAGGGTCACCACCCCCACCAGCTACTTGTCCGGCACCTTGTACATAGGCGCCTGCGTAAGTTCCAAACCATTCTTGAGCACCAACTTTACTCATATTAACGCCTGTAAAAAACATATCGTAAGTATCGCCCGCAGTTTCACTGGTGGTATAGCCTCTTAAAAAGAAATCATCATTTCTAATTTCAAGCCTGTGTTGTTGTATTAAGAAGTTTTTTAATTGGTACCTGTTGGCCGCTTGGTAAATGGTATTTCCATGACCTATTCTTGAATTCCAAATGATTTCCAAATCATCTCCCGCAGGTCTGTAGTGTAGTGCGAAATCTGCTTTTACACTTTCTGCATTGTAATCGGTTAAATCAGATTCTTTGTAACCAGTTCGTCCCACATTATCTTCAGGGACTAAATTACTAGCTCCTGGAGGAATCAATCCTCCCTGTTCTAAACTTTGAGCAACTTGTTTCAGATTAAGGCCTAGAGCACTCAATGTTACCTCATCACCATAAATATTTAAACCATTATGAGCGGGGCTTGACCTAAAGGACTGAATGGCATCTGCAGAGCCAGGACTTCCTAAGTCATATTGATTATCATCTGTAGCATACCAGTCTGTACCTTTTAAATAAGAAAAGGAAGCCTTAGCAGCAAATTTGTCATTAAACTTATGTGCAGCACGAACGCCAAAATCTCTATAAGCATTATCGCCAGCAGCTTTTTGAGACGTGATACCTTGTTTGTAGTATGCGCTTACACCGGGGTGGTCAAAAGGATTTTTACTGGTCATAAACAAAATACCGTTAAAAGCATTGGCGCCATATAGTGCAGAGGATGCACCAGGCAATAATTCAATACTATTTACATCCAGTTCATTCATACCCACAAGATTCCCCATAACAAAGTTTAGTGCAGGCGATGCGTTATCCATTCCATCTATTAATTGAACGAACCGTGTGTTATTGAACGTTGCAAAACCACGTGTGTTTACAGAGTTGAATGTTAAACTACCACGATTGACATCTACACCCTTTAGGTTTTCTAAACTGGTATAAAAGCTAGGACTTGTGGCTAGTTTAACATCGCGAGCATCAAATCTTTCAATGGTTACAGGAGATTCCCTTATGCTTTCTGGAGTTCTTGATGCAGAAATAACAACCTCATCTAAAGAAGTGCCTTCTCTTAAAACAATAGTAACTGTTTGATTATTTGAGTTGATTACTTCGGTTACAGTTCCAAAACCAACGCTGCTTACTTGAATACTGAATGGGAGTGTTTGATCGGCGGTTAGCGAGAAATTGCCATCATAATCGGTAACCGTACCTGTTGATGTGCCAATTATAATAATGTTTGCTCCAGGAATAGGTTGACTGTTATCATCTTTAACAGATCCCTTAATTGTGGTTTGCGAAAAAGAAATGCTGCAAAATAACAAAAGTAGAATTGAGATAGTTGTTTTCATTTATAATAGGTTTAGTTTTTAGATAAGCTAATTATAAAGATATAAAAAATTATGCGCGCATAATATATTTTCGCAAAAAAGTGCGTGAATTTTTATTATAAATATAAAATATCATGCTTATTTAATACAAAAATGCCTAGGTCTTAATTAAGACCTAGGCATTTTTATTTATCATATCTAAATTATTCTACAGTAACAGATTTTGCTAAATTACGGGGCTGATCAACATTTTTGCCCAATAACACTGCAATATGGTAAGATAATAATTGAAGCGGAATGGTTGTTAATAAAGGTGATAGCGACTCTAAAGTGTCAGGCACTTCAATAACGTGGTCTGCCAATTTTCTAACATCCACATCGCCTTCGGTCACTATGCCAATAATCTTTCCTTTTCTAGATTTTATTTCTTGAATATTGCTGACCACTTTTTCGTAATGTCCTTTTTTAGTGGCAATGACTATAATAGGCATGTTTTCATCTATTAAAGCAATAGGACCGTGTTTCATTTCTGCGGCAGGATAGCCTTCGGCATGTATATAAGAAATTTCTTTTAACTTCAAAGCACCTTCAAGGGCCACAGGGAAATTATAGCCTCTACCTAAGTATAGGCAATTACGGGAATCTTTATAGATATCAGCAATCATTTTTATATGTGCATCAGATTCCAAAGCTTTTTCTATTTTTTTAGGAATCATTTCGAGTTCCAATAAATGCGTATGGAAATCTGAACTGCTCATCGTGCCTTTAGCTCTTGCTAGCCTTAGGGCTATTAAGGTTAAAACGGTAATTTGAGTTGTAAATGCCTTGGTTGAGGCAACTCCAATTTCCGGGCCAGCATGTGTGTATGCGCCGGCATAGGTTTCTCTAGCGATGGAGGATCCTACAACATTGCAAACGCCAAAAACAAAAGCACCTTTTGATTTTGCCAATTTGATGGCTGCCAACGTATCGGCAGTTTCACCAGATTGGGAAATGGCAATAAGCACATCGTTTTCTGTAATTACGGGATTTCTGTATCTAAACTCCGAAGCATATTCTACTTCTACAGGGATTCTTGCTAAATCTTCAAAAATATACTCGGCAACTAAACCGGCATGCCATGATGTGCCACAGGCTACAATAATAATACGATCGGCATTGAGGAATTTTTTCATATTATCTTCAACACCGGCCATTTTTATAATGGCTTCGTTTCTTAATAATCTTCCTCTATAAGTATCTGTAATAGCTTTTGGTTGCTCGTGGATTTCTTTGAGCATAAAATGATCATAGCCACCTTTTTCAATCTGCTCTAAATTAATTTGAAGCTTTTGAATATATGGAGCTACTAAAGAGTCATCTTTAATCTTTCTTATTTTTATGGGCTTATGAAATCTAATGATGGCCATTTCTTCATCTTCAAGATAAATAGCATCTTTAGTATATTCTAAAAAGGGTGACGCATCACTGGCAATAAAAAATTCATCTTTACCAATGCCTACGGCCAATGGGCTTCCTAAGCGGGCAATAACAACTTCTTCTGGTTTTGTTTTGTCAAAAACAGCAATAGCATAAGCGCCAATAACTTGGTTTAAAGCAATTTGAACTGCCTTTCCAAGTTTGATATCTCCCTGCTTTTTAACATCTTCAATAAGGTTTACCAATACCTCGGTATCTGTATCGGACTGAAAGGTGTAACCCCTTGAAATCAACTCTTGTTTTAATGACTCATAATTTTCTATAATGCCATTGTGAATAATCACGAGTTCGCCAGAATTAGAAACATGTGGATGGGAATTCACATCGTTTGGAACACCGTGGGTTGCCCATCTTGTATGGCCAATGCCTATATTCCCATGTTTTGTTATTTCTTTATCTGCACGGGTTTCCAAATCGACAACTTTGCCTTTTGTTTTTGAAACTTTAAGGTTTTCGCCATCAAATAATGCAATACCAGCACTATCGTAACCTCTATATTCTAATCGTTTAAGGCCTTCAATAATAATTGGGTAAGCCTCCCTGTGTCCTAAATATCCAACAATTCCACACATATGTAATTTATTTTGGTTGTAATTTATTTTGGTTTGGTAAAAAATATTTTCAATGCCATGCGCCTGTTTTCGTTAACAGTTTGGTTACTGCCATGCAAAACAGTGCCCCTTGGGCTTATAATTGATGCCGCTGGAACCGATGTTACGCCGTCTCCACTATTTAAAATTAGGGCGTTGTTTATGTTATTAACATTGTTTGAAATCACTAGCCCTATTTTGGTGTTGGTAGAATCCTTGAAAACAAGGTTGTTCAAATGCTGTGTGATACGTATTTTATATTTCCATACATTAGTACTTTCGCCTGTTTCTGCTCTGCGGCCTAAATGGATAAATTTAGAAATAAGAGGATTGTTCACATCAGTAGTTTGATCGATGGCATAATCAATAAGTGGAGTGTTATTGTTGATATCGTAAGCATAAATCCTATCATATTTATGATAGTTCTCTGATGGCGATGTTATGTTTTCATCTTCATAAACAATCAATTGGGCTTCATTGATCAAAGCGTTTTGGCTCTCTCCGTTTTTGAACTCCGCTCTTAAAGCGTCCAAGGCATCGGGCACTTTGTTATCGTCTAAATCTTCGTTGCCAAATAAATCAACCACAGCGATAGAACCTATATTTTTTAAATATAACAGGTCGTCACCATCGGTTTTATTCCCATTTTGTAATGTGACATCAAAATCGTTGATAAAGGTGTTCAATTTGTTTCCAGTAAAATTAAATGTGTGAGTAGTCTGAATTCTTCCTGAGGAATCAGTACCAGAGTCTTTAGAGTAATATATGATAATGTTTGATTTAGCGTCTGCTAGGTTCAGTAAAACCATACTGCCATCATTGTCAATAGGTTCTGCTTTAATGTACAGGCCTCTAAAATAGTTGTAAAAATTATTATCGTTACTTAAAACACTTGATCCTGCTTGATCAATTATAGCAGCTTTCCAAAAGTCATTATCCAAATGAACTCTAAACGAAGGTTCTATAATTTCAGTGGTTTTTGTGTCACCAGTTCCTGTTGTTAAAATAATTTCTTTATTACTTGGTTTAAAATCATCAACTTCAAAAATTAAATCACCTTTTTGTGCGTCAAAATCTATTGCCGTATTTTCTGTAAGCGCTGAGTTGATGGTTTTATCAGCAATATTAGCATTTGAATAATAACGTTGAAGTTCGTTTAAACTAGCATTTGGGTTGAAACTTCTTAAAAAGTAGTTGTTTCTATATATTGATATTTTGAACTTTGCTTCTGGATTGCCGTATAAGGAATCTAAAGCATATAATGTTTCACCGGTTTCCGTATTGGCTCCAGTAACCTTACTATAATAAGGGATTCTTAAAACCACTGAGTCAATAACTGGGTTGGCACCAAAATCTGGACTATTTGCAGCTTGTTTGATTTGTGTAACAATACTGGCTTTGGATTGCCCATAAACCGGATCGTTGAATATGCCTAACAAAGAAGGCCCTAAATTACTGATTTGTACAGAATCCAGTTTTTTATTGTAAGCCGTAACGGGAATAGTGATATTTGGCGCATCAAAATTGGCATTGCCTTCTCCAATGACATCGCTATCAACAGTACTAAAATCTTTGTCGCATCCAACAAATGATAAAACAATACATAGAACGGAACAGGTAGGTAAAAGGGCTTTAAATTTTTTCTTCATAACTTAGTAATGAACTCTTGTGGGTTAAACTAACACTTCTGAATTGAAAAATGTTGTGTAAGCTTCACCAAACTCATCCTTGCTTTTATATTCCAAAACGGGTTTATTAGAGTTTTTAATATAATTTTCCAAATCTTCAGGAAGTTCTTCAGACCCTACGATTAAAGCATCGGAATAGTCAATGGCCACTTTCATCAAATTCGTATAAGAAGGTGTTTCTAAAATCTTAACAACATCATCATTAATGTTGTCAAATTTAATCTTATTATGCATATCCTCATTTAACGTATTGTTAAAACTTTGATTGTACACAGAGGTAACGATTTTGCTCTCGTTAAATAAAGGCTCGTCTTTATAATATTCTTTTAGGTACAAGGGCAATAAAGAAGCCAACCAACCGTGCACATGAATGATGTCTGGTGCCCAATTTAATTTTTTAACGGTTTCAATAACCCCTTTTGCGAAAAAGATAGCGCGCTCATCATTATCTGGGAACAAAACACCTTGTTTGTCTTTAAAAGTACCTTTTCTTTTAAAATATTCTTCGTTATCTATAAAATAAACCTGGATACGCTCTTTTGGTATGGATGCTACTTTAATGATTAAAGGCATGTCCAAATCGTTGATTACCAAATTGATTCCAGATAGCCGTATCACTTCATGTAATTGATGTCTGCGTTCATTAATGTTTCCGTATCTGGGCATGAATATTCTTATCTGACCACCTTGTTGGTTCACTAATCTAGGAGCTTCAAAAGACATGGAAGAAATTTCAGTCTCTGGCAAATAAGGCACTACTTCAGATGATACATATAATATCCTCTTATCTTTCATATGATTGTTTTTGGTGTTTTTTCTGGGAATTCAAAATAAAAAACACGCAAAATTACAAAAATTTATGCAGATTGGAAGTAAAAATATTAAGTTTGCACCCGTTAATTTTTTATTACAGCGTGGAGGTTTATTCAGATAGAGTGCAAATTGAGAAGATTTTAACATCTTTTAAGACGAAACACATGCGCATTGGTTTTGTTCCCACTATGGGCGCATTGCATGAAGGGCATTTGGCATTGGTTGAAAATGCCATGGCGCAAAATGACAGGGTGGTTGTGAGTATTTTTGTAAACCCTACACAATTTGACAACCCCGAAGACCTTAAAAAATACCCGCGCACATTGGAAAGTGATGTCGCTTTGCTTAAAACGATTTCTGAAGATATTATCATATACGCACCTACCGTTGAAGATGTTTACAAAGGCCATACTATAGCCGAAAATTTAGATTTTGATGGTTTGGAATTTGAAATGGAAGGCAAATACAGAAACGGTCATTTTGACGGTGTGGGCACTATTATAAAACGTTTTTTTGAAATTATAAAACCAGATAATGCCTATTTTGGGGAAAAAGACTTCCAGCAATTGCAGATCATAAAAAAACTAGCTGAAAAACATGAGTTGCCTGTAACTATTATAGGTTGCCCTATACACAGGGAAAGTGATGGATTGGCTATGAGCTCCAGAAATACGCGATTAAAACCAGAATATAAAAAAGCGGCTCCTTTTATATATAAAACCCTAAAAGCTGCCAAAAAACAATTTGGCACAAAAAGTGCTGCTAAAGTTACCGAATGGGTAGAAACACAATTTGCAAAACATCCGTTATTAAAATTGGAGTATTTTATTGTTGCAGATGAAGCCAGCTTAAAAATCGTAAAACGAAAATCTCCTGATAGTTATCGGGACAAAAAAATATACAGAGCCTTTGTTGCGGTTTATGCCGATGATATTAGATTGATAGACAACATAGCTTTAAATTAATTACCTTTGCCACATGCAAATACAAGTAGTAAAATCTAAAATTCACAGAGTAAAATGCACCGGTGCAGAACTTAACTACATTGGCAGTATTACTATTGATGAAGATTTGATGGATGCCGCTAACATTATTCAAGGAGAAAAAGTCCAGATTGTGAATAACGATAATGGTGAGCGATTGGAAACCTATTGCATTCCCGGGCCAAGAAACACGGGCGAAATAACCCTAAATGGCGCCGCTGCCAGAAAAGTTTCGGTGGGAGATACCTTGATTTTGATTACTTATGCTTTTATGGATATTGAAAAAGCCAAAGTTTTTAAACCGTCTTTAGTATTTCCAGATGAAGCCACTAACTTGTTGAAATAGACTCTTGAACCTAAAGCTGAAAAAAATCATTAAGCTGATGCTCCCGCTACTTTTAGGGGTCATTTTGGTTTGGTATTCGCTATCTAAAGTTTCCTTAGACCAATTATTGATGTATGCAAAAAGAGCCGATTACACTTGGCTTATTTTGGGTGTTTTCTTAGGTCTTTTAAGTCATTTGTCACGTGCTTACCGTTGGCGTTTTCAGTTAGAGCCTATGGGCTATAAAGTCAAATTTGCTAACAGCGTTATGGCCGTTTTTGCAACGTATTTAATTAATTATACCATTCCAAGGGCAGGCGAAGTAGCCAGGGCTTCCATACTTGCAAACTATGAAAATGTGCCTTTTGAAAAAGGTTTTGGAACGATAGTTTCAGAACGTATCGCAGATTTAATAGTGATGACGGGTGTCATCATCATCACGCTTTTTTTGCAATTCGATTTTATTTATGGCTTTTTCATCGATAAATTCAATCCAGGTAAAATCATCATAGGCCTTGTGTTTTTAATAGGCTTGGCTATTTTGTTTTTTACGTATATTAAAAAAAGCAAATCCAAGTTCGCCTTAAAAATAAGAACATTTGTAAACGGGCTGATTGAAGGTGCACTAAGTATTTTCAAAATGAAAAAAAAAGGGGCGTTTATTTTTCATACCCTATTTATTTGGAGCATGTATCTGTTAATGTTTTACGTAACATCTTTGGCCATTGACGATTTGCATGGTATTTCAGCAGGTGCTATTTTAATAGGATTTATATCAGCTAGTTTTAGTATTGCAGCAACCAATGGTGGGATAGGTTCTTATCCATTGGCGGTGTATGCAGCATTTTCAATTTTTGGAATTGCCGAAGAACCAAGCATCGCTTTTGGCTGGATTATGTGGGCATCGCAAACATTTATGATTATTCTTTTCGGTGGATTGTCGCTCATTTACTTACCTATTTATAATAGAAACAAAACTTCAGAAAACGTTAAATAGCGGTTTAATCTTTCAAATACTTTGTTTTTAAACGTTGGGTTAATTTGTTACCTTGCCCTGTCATAAATCTCAAATCATTTCAAATGAAAAAAACCATACGTTCCATTTTATTTTTATGTTTTTCTGTGGGTATTGTAAACGCCCAAGTTATTTATAAATCTTTTGAATCTTCAAAATTAGGCGAATCGCGCGGACTTAAAATACAATTACCACGAGGGTATGAAAAAAATACCGATAAAAAGTATCCGCTATTTATCGTGCTTGATGGCGATTATCTATTTGAAGCCGTTGCAGGAAATGTAGATTATTACTCGTATTGGGAAGATATGCCAGAAGCCATCGTGGTTGGCGTCAATCAATTGGGAAAGCGATTTGATGATTGTATGTATTCTGAACAAAAAGGCTTGCCTATTGAAACCGGAGCTCGTTTTTTTGAATTTATAGGCATGGAACTCGTGCCTTTTATTGAAAAAAATTACAGGGCCGAAAATTTTAGAGTAGCCGTAGGCCATGGTGAAACCGCTAATTTTATAAATTATTACTTGCTCAAAGGGCAGCCCTTATTTCAAGCGTATATGGTTATCAGTCCGCAATTGGCTCCAAAAATGCTGAACTATATTCCAGAAGGACTGAATGCGGTTGGGTCTAAATTGTTTTATTATTTGGCCAATACTGAAAATGATTCCAAAGCTATTGTTGAAGATGTGGAAAAACTGAATACAAACATCAGTATTATTGACAATAAAAATATACTTTATAAATATGATAGTTTTGATGGTCCGTCGCATTATTCTGTGCCAGCGCACGCCATTCCCAATGCTATTGAAACGGTGTTCCATGTCTATCAACCTATCAGCGTTAAAGAATATAGGGAACATATTTTGGAATTGGATGAATCTCCCGTGGTGTATCTTGAAGAAAAATATCAAGCTATTTATGATTTATTTGGTATTGAAAAGCAAATACTCATCAATGATTTTAAGGCCGTTGCTGCGGCCATTGAAAAAAACTCGCAATTTGAATATTATGAAGCCTTAGGGAAATTGGCTCGCAAACATTATCCAGAAACGCTTTTGGGAAATTATTACATAGCACGATTTTACGAAGAAACTGGAGAGCCCAAAAAAGCGATGCGTACCTATCAAACCGCATACACATTATCTGAAATTGCGGGTATCACAAAAGATGAGGTATTGCAAAAAGCGAATGCGATTAAAGAGGATTTTGGATACTAGAAATGAAAACTGTGAAATAGTTACTGAATTATTTTTTATTTAGTCAAAATGCTTAATAACCCAATAACCCAATAACCCAATAACCAATCAATGGCTAAAGTAAAAACCACTTTTTTTTGCCAGAGTTGTGGCAATCAATATGCTAAATGGCAAGGACAGTGTACGGCTTGCAAACAATGGAACACCATTGTTGAAGAAGTCATCCAAAAACCAGAAAAAAATGATTGGAAATTGCCATCGTCTTCTTCAAAAAGAGTATCCAAACCATTACGGATTAAAGAAATAGACAACTCAAAAGAAGCCCGTCTGGATACGTTTGATGGGGAGTTCAATCGCGTGCTTGGCGGTGGTATTGTGCCTGGTTCTTTAATATTGTTGGGTGGCGAGCCAGGTATTGGGAAAAGTACGTTGTTGCTTCAAATTTCATTAAAACTACCATATAAAACGCTGTATGTTTCTGGCGAAGAAAGCCAAAAGCAGATAAAAATGCGTGCCGAGCGCATCCATCCCGAAAATGATAGCTGTTATATTTTAACCGAAACAAAAACCCAAAACATTTTTAAGCAAATAGAAGGTTTGGAACCTGATATCGTCATTATTGATTCCATTCAAACTCTACACAGCGATTATATTGAATCGTCTTCGGGAAGTATTTCACAAATAAAAGAATGCACTACTGAGCTTATAAAATTTGCAAAAGAAACAGCCACACCTGTTATATTGATTGGACATATTACCAAAGATGGTAACATTGCTGGGCCAAAAATTTTAGAACACATGGTAGATACGGTTTTGCAATTTGAAGGCGACCGCAACCATGTATTCCGGATTTTACGAGCACATAAAAACCGATTTGGCTCGACCAATGAATTGGGTATTTATGAAATGCAAGGGTCTGGATTGCGTGAAGTTTCCAATCCATCGGAAATCTTAATTTCTAAAAAAGACGAAGAACTTTCAGGTAACGCTGTTGCGGCCACGCTTGAAGGCATGCGTCCGCTTATGATTGAAGTGCAGGCTTTAGTTAGCACCGCAGTTTACGGTACGCCACAACGAAGTGCCACAGGGTTTAATGCTAAGCGTTTAAATATGTTACTAGCTGTTTTGGAAAAACGTGCGGGGTTCCGTTTGGGCGCAAAAGATGTATTTTTAAATATCACAGGCGGTATTACCGTAGATGATCCTGCCATTGATTTAGCTGTGGTCGCCGCTATTTTATCCTCTAATGAAGATGTGGCTTTGCAAAAAGATTTTTGTTTTGCAGCAGAAGTTGGTTTGTCTGGTGAAATCCGACCTGTTCAGAGAGTAGAGCAACGTATTTTGGAAGCCGAAAAATTAGGGTTTTCAACTATTTTTGTATCTAAGTACAATAAAATTTCACTTAAAAATACCGTTATCAAAATCCAATTGATTGCCAAAATTGAGGATTTGGTGGGATTTGTAGTTTGAATTTTTCTTCATATTTGTAGAGTTTATGATTTTTAATATTTAAAAATCAATAAGAAGCATCCATTTTATTGTGATTTTTCAAAACCTAAAGTATCAATGCTTTATCTACTTTTCCTCTGATTTTTTTGTTTTTAATCGGATATTTTAATCGTTTCGTCGAAAAAAAAGTAAGCTTTTCTTTGTTTAGCTCAGCGGAAAACTATAATATTGTGCTATTAATCAAGAAAATTCATGTGGTGTTTTTCTTGATTAATAACTTCCCTCAAAAATTTTTAAAACCGATTTGCTAAAATTTACGTTAGTAATTGTAATTAATAAATAGCCCCAAACTATTAAATTTTAACTTATGAAAAAAAATTACACCCCTCACTTTTATGTGATTTTAGTGCTGATAGTACTTGAATTATTCACAACAGGGAGCCTCCATGCTCAATATTGTGCCCCTACCAATATTGGTAACTTTAACACTAATTATATTTCTAATGTTAGTTTTGGAAGTATTGATAATAGTAGTTCGGGGTCAACAGCAGGTTATACTTATTTTTCTTCTTTACAGGCCACCGATGTTAAAATAGGTGAAACGATTACGGGCACAGTAACCGTAACCGTAAACGGATGGAACACCAATAAAAACACGATTTCTGTTTGGGTGAACTTCAATTCGAGAGATGATGATTTTGAAGGTAGCGGTGAGCAATTTTTGTTTACATTTCATGATAAAAACAGTAAGTCTGGAAACAAAACCGTAGAAGTGCCCATAAGCATACCCGTGCCCAATTCAACAAAATCTGGGCTTTCAAGAATGCGGATAGGTTTGAGAACTGGTAAAAAAACAGATTTTACCTCATGTGATTACAATTATCAAGCAGGCGAAATTGAAGATTACAAAATCAATTTTACCGAAGGTAGTAGTGGTGGGCATGTTGGTTCTGGCTCAGATGATCATGAAAAACAGCCAGAATATTGCAGTCCCAACAACATAGGCAATTTCAATGTCAATTATATTTCCAATGTGGCATTAGGTTCAATTAACAACAGCAGCTCAGGTTCAACGGGTGGTTACACGTATTTTTCCTCTTTGTCTGAAACCGATATTGAAGTTGGTAAAACAATTACCGGTACAGTAACTGTAACCGTGAACGGTTGGAACACCAATACCAATACGGTTGCTATTTGGATGAATTTGAATGAAGATAGCGATGATGATTTTGAAGATAGCGGCGAGCGATTTTTGTTCACATTTCGCGATACAAACAGTAGGTCTGGAAACAAAACCGTAGAAGTGCCAATTAGCATAACTGTGCCCAATACGGTACCGTCAGGGTCTTCTATAATAAGAATAGGCCTAAGAACAGGAGAAAACACAAATTTCACATCGTGTGATTTTAACTATCAAGCGGGCGAGATAGAAGATTACAAAGTTAATTTTACAACTAGTAATGATGAAGATGAAGGTAAACAGAAAACCGATGGAGACTCAGGTAATATGGAAGTGTCAATAGATACAGACGGTGATGGTGTAATGGATTCCGATGATTTGGATGATGATAATGATGGCATTTTAGATGTTAACGAGTGCACAAACCTACTTACTGAAAGCGGGTTTAACAATAAAGCAGGGCTGAGCTTTGGTAATAATATAGGCGTTGATATTTCGCCTTGGATACTAGGTTCAGGAAACCAGGCAAACATTGTAAGAGTTGATGGCTCCGGAGGTTATGAATATAATAATGGCGGTCCTTTTGAAGATGCCAATGTATTAACAGGCGATGGTCAAGACCAATATTATTTGGATATTGCTTCTGGTTCCAATGATTTTTACCAAGCGTTTACGATTGCCAGTAATTCAAAATTAACTTATGGGGGCTACTTTTCATCTCGGGATGGACTAACAGGGTCTGGACGCCTACGTATATTTACAGGTACTGAGGGTGATTCAGGAACACTTATAGCAGATAGTGGTACATTTACCATTAGCCCAGATGGCGGAAACTCTTCAACCACGCCATGGGAATATATAGAAGAATCGGTAATTGTAAATGCAGGTACTTATTCATTTGTGGTAAGTATGGACAATGATACCAATTTTGACGAAGGGTTTGCCATAGCTTGTTATGACACAGATGGTGATGGCATACTTGATTACAAAGATCTGGATAGTGATGCCGATGGTTGCCCAGATGCTTTTGAGGGCGGTGGAAATTTTACAGCGTCCGATTTGGTTACAAATACAACTATGGAAGGCGGCAGTACCGATATTTTTGATAATCTTGGCTTGGGAGCAGATACAAATAACGATGGGTTGTTGGACATCGCTGGACCAAACGGTCAATCTGCGGGAAATAGTAAAGATCCAAACCAAAATGATTGTCCTGAAGTCATTGATTTTGATGGAAAAGATGATGTTTTGAAAACCCCTGATACATTCAGTTTAAACAACTGGAACCAATTAACTATACAGTTTTGGGTAAAATCCAATGCGTTGGCACAATCCAATGCTGGTGTTGTTGGGCAAAAAGGTGTTGTTGAGATAACCCAAAATGGAAGCTTGTCATTTGAAATTTTTGGTCAAGGTGCAGAAGGCGTTTTTACAAATGCCAAATGGTTAAATAATACCGATGCCTGGCAACATGTTACGTTGGTATATAACCGTGGAAAAATACAGTGTTATTATAATGGCAAAAAAGAATATGAAGCTACAAGTGCTAGGGCTGACGCTTTGGCCAACAGTAGCAATTCTTTCAATATTGGTGGTTTGATTAAAACAGGATCAAGTTCTAACTTTTTTAATGGCTGGATAGATGAGGTTAGGGTTTTTAATGTGGCATTGACCGAAAGCCAAATACAGCAAATTGTTTATCAGGAAATAGATAATGACAACGGATACGTTAAAGGTTCAGTCATCCAAAAAGATGTAAAAGATGTTGATACGGGAAGTGGTTTGAGTTGGAGTGACCTTCAGCTGTACTATAAAATGGGAGATCATTTTTTAAATAGAAAAGCAATGGATTTTTCACAAAATGAAAGGCATGCCAGCTTGCACAATATTTACACAAAACAAACCGAAACGGCACCCATGCCCTATGTTACAAAAAAAGATGGCAATCTGAATGACAATAGTATATGGTTGCATAGTGATGTGTGGAATTCGCCCTCAAGTAGTAATATTCCAGTAGAATCCACAATCATTCATATCAGTCATGATGTTACGATGAATCATGATTTAGAAAATGTAGGTTTGATCATAGATCCAGGAAAAACCTTGACCGTAGGTTCGGACGGTTCAGACTATCAACTAAAAAACAATTGGTATTTAGAATTGAACGGCACTTTGGATTTGTTGGGAGATTCCCAATTAATACAAACTAACACCAGTGATTTGGTAACATCTGCTACTGGTAAAATTTTACGCCGTCAAGAAGGCACTTCAAACAAATACCGATATAATTATTGGGGATCTCCAGTTGGTGCATTGGGCGTTACAGGCTTAACAGATAACAATGCCGCTACAAATAATGCCAACAATGCACCATTCAAATTGAATATGTTAAAAGACGAATCGGGTTTTGGTATGCAATTTACCTCTGCTTATGATCAAGTTGGAAAACTGAGCACCTATTGGATCTATACCTATAAAAATGGTACAACCTATTGGGATTGGGGGACTCTTTCTCCAAATTCAGCATTGGCACCAGGTGTAGGCTATACACAAAAAGGAACAGGTAATGCAGGTATGGAGCAACAGTATATTTTTGAAGGCAAACCAAACAACGGTACTATTTTAATAAACGCAAAAGATAAAGGCGGAGCAGGTTCAGTAACAGCTGTTTCAAAAACAGAATATCTTTTAGGAAACCCATACCCATCAGCGTTAGATATTCATAAGTTTATAGATGATAATGCTGGAGTTATTGAAGGCTCGTTACAGTTATGGCAACAATGGGCAGGTAATTCACACAACCTTCGTGATTATGAAGGAGGCTACGCCCAAGTGAACAAATTAGGTTCGGTAAGAGCATATCAATTTGTTGGTCTTTATGGAGCAACCAGTGGCTCGCAAAACGGTACGATCACACCTTCAAAATACTTACCAGTAGGCCAAGGTTTTATCGTGGAAATTGTTGCGGATGGTATTGTGAAGTTCAATAATGGCCAACGGGTATTTATAAAAGAATCAGATGCTGATGGAAGTTATAACAATGGTGCTTCATTTTTCAAATCGAGTAATGTGAAATCAAAAAATACAACTTCCAATGAAACTGCTGAAGCCAATCCTATGCAGAAAATACGTTTGGAATTTTATGCGGTATCTGGACCAAAAACAAGAAGAGAATTACTTTTAGGGTTTAGTGAAATTACCTCAGATGCATTTGATTATGGCTATGACGCAGAATGTACAGAATCTAATAACAATGATTTTAACCTTAATTTTGAAGGCAAAAACATGAACCTTCAAGCCTATGGTCCAATTACTGGAGATAAAGTAGTGCCTTTAAATTTCAAATCTTCAGGTAATAATACCTTCGAAATCAAAATTTCTGATTTAGAAAATATAGAAGAAGGTCAAGAAATTTATTTAAAGGATAACTTAACAGGAGAATATTTTGATTTGACAACGAAGAACGCCTATAAATTCAGCTCAAAAGCTGGTAAATTCAATAAAAGATTTGAAATGGTTTTTCAGTCAGAATCCCAAACATTGAGTGCTGAAGCATCCAATTACTCTGAGAATTTTATTTATTATCAAAGTAGTTTAAACACGTTGTTTGCTAAAAAACTAAATGCTTCTGTAACTAAATTGGCCATTATAAGTATGACAGGGCAAACGGTTTTGGAGTTTAAAGACGTTTCGCCGCAAACCCTAAATAATGGTTTAAGTATATCCAATGTTGCAGCAGGAGCATACGTTGCTTGGTTTAGAACGGACGATGGTCAAGTGCTTACTAAAAAGTTAATTGTAAATTAAATTTTCGATAAAATTCTGAAATGCCATTAAAAATCATTAAAATAGCTTAATAATTAGTGATAGACTCTGGTTCTTCACAAAGAAAAGATTAGAGTCTATTTTTTTAAAAACAAAAATTATGAAGCAAATAATGGTTTTGGTTATGTTGGTTGTTTTAAGTTCCTGTGGGACTAAAGTTAAAAAACCCATAGAAGACGTACTTAAGGAAATAGATAGTTACGTGTCTGAAATAAACAGAAAGGAAAATATTTCCAAAACCAGTTCAGAGGGTGTTTTAACAGATGCATCGGGATTTAAGGATACTGGAAAATATACTTTAAATACATATTACAATAAGTTGAACAATACCTTATATCGTATCGAGAATATAGAAATTACTAATAAGGTCATTGCGGAAAATTTCTATTTTAAAGAAAATGACCTTGTTTTTGTAAGTACGCACACCAATAAAGAGGCTCCAGAAAAATTATATATCTATAAAGATAAAATCATTAACAAATCCAATATGGATTCAGAGCATCAAAAAATCTTATTGAACAAGGCTAGCCTTTTTAAAAAGGAATTTGAAAAAGCTACTAAAAATTAATTATCATTCATATCAACTTGTTTTTTTAACATTTTAAGGTATTTGCCAAAAAGCCTTCCTATAATAGCTTAACTCTTTTCTTTAAAAACCTGCCTATTTTCCTAAAATTCCTTAAATTCGCAACCTTATAAGAAATACGAGTAAATGAGCGCTAAATTTCCTGAATATAAAGGACTTGACTTACCAAATGTAGCAGATGAAATCTTAAACTATTGGCAAGAAAACAACATTTTTGAAAAAAGTGTAACCACACGAGAAGGCAACGAAACCTTTGTGTTTTTTGAAGGACCACCTTCAGCAAACGGGTTGCCAGGTGTGCACCATGTGTTGGCACGTGCCATCAAAGATATTTTTCCGCGTTACAAAACCATGAAAGGCTTTCAGGTAAAGCGTAAGGCAGGCTGGGATACGCATGGTTTGCCAATTGAGTTGGGTGTTGAAAAAGAACTGGGGATTACAAAAGAAGATATAGGGAAAACCATTTCGGTAGAAGATTATAATGCAGCCTGCCGCAAAGCCGTGATGCGCTACACCGATGTTTGGAACGACCTCACTCAAAAAATGGGCTATTGGGTAGATATGGACGACCCATATATTACTTACGAACCCAAATACATGGAAAGCGTTTGGTGGCTTTTAAAGGAGATTTATAACAAGAGATTGATGTATAAGGGCTATACCATTCAGCCGTATTCCCCAAAAGCAGGAACAGGTTTGAGCTCGCACGAATTGAACCAGCCAGGTACCTATCAAGATGTTACCGATACGACTATTGTGGCGCAGTTTAAAGCCATTGAAAATACACTTCCAGATTTTTTGCAAAACGAAGGCGCTATCCATTTTTTAGCCTGGACGACCACGCCTTGGACGCTGCCAAGTAATACAGCATTGACAGTTGGTCCTAAAATAGAATACGTTTTAGTTGAAACTTATAATCAATATACGTTTGAGCCTATCAAAGTCATTTTGGCTAAGAAGTTAGTAGCTAATCAATTCTCTGGAAAGTTTAAGCAAGTTGAAGACAAGTCAGAATTAGTTGCATATACATCGAGCGATAAAAAAATTCCATTTTACGTTGGTAAAGAATTTATTGGTAAAGATTTAGTCGGTATCAAATACGAACAATTATTACAATACGCCTTACCAAACGATAACCCCGAAAATGCTTTTAGAGTGATTTTAGGAGATTTCGTAACCACCGAAGATGGTACAGGAATTGTGCACACCGCGCCCACTTTTGGTGCAGATGATGCTTTGGTGGCCAAACAAGCCACACCTGAAGTGCCGCCCATGCTCGTAAAAGATGAAAACGGTAATTTAGTGCCGTTGGTAGATTTGCAAGGGAAGTTTCGTCCAGAAATGGGCGAATATGCCGGTAAATATGTAAAGAACGAGTATTATGACGATGGTAAAGCACCAGAGCGTTCAGTAGATGTCGAGATTGCTATCAAATTAAAAGAAGAAAATAAAGCCTTTAAGGTTGAAAAATATAAACACAGCTATCCAAACTGTTGGCGTACCGATAAACCGATTTTATATTATCCGTTAGATTCTTGGTTTATTAAAGTGACCGACATTAAAGAGAGAATGTATCAGCTTAATGAAACCATCAATTGGAAACCAAAAGCGACAGGAACTGGGCGTTTTGGTAATTGGCTGGCCAATGCGAACGATTGGAATTTGTCACGCTCCCGTTATTGGGGCATTCCATTGCCTATTTGGAGAACTGAAGATGGCAAAGAGGAAATCTGCATCGGTTCGGTTGAAGAATTAAAACAGGAGATGGCAAAAGCGGTTTCAGCAGGCGTTCTTTCAAAAGATATTTTTGAAGATTTTGAAATCGGCAACAATTCCGAAGCAAACTATGCGAAAATCGATTTACACAAAAACATTGTTGATGCCATTGTTTTAGTATCACAAACAGGTCAAAAAATGTTCCGCGAAAGCGATTTAATAGATGTTTGGTTCGATTCAGGCTCCATGCCTTACGCACAATGGCATTATCCGTTCGAGAATAAAGAGTTGATTGATAAAGGCACGTCGTTTCCAGCCGATTTTATTGCGGAAGGCGTCGATCAAACCCGTGGTTGGTTTTATACATTGCACGCTATCGGGACTATGGTTTTTGATTCTGTGGCGTATAAAAACGTCGTGTCTAATGGCTTGGTATTGGATAAAAACGGACAGAAAATGTCTAAACGTTTGGGCAATGCCGTAGATCCTTTTGAAACTTTGTCAACCTATGGTGCCGATACCACACGTTGGTATATGATTGCAAACGCCAATCCTTGGGACAATTTAAAGTTCGATTTGGAAGGTGTTGAAGAAGTAAAACGTAAATTCTTCGGAACACTTTATAATACGTATTCGTTCTTTCAACTGTATTCAAATTTAGATAATTTTAATTACAGCGAAGCCGATATCCCTTTAGAAAAACGACCAGAAATAGACCGTTGGATTCTTTCAGAATTACATACGTTAATTCAAAAAGTAGATGCGTTTTATGCAGATTATGAACCAACAAAAGCTGCACGTGCTATTTCAGATTTCACACAAGATTATGTAAGTAACTGGTTTGTGCGCTTGAGCAGAAGACGTTTTTGGAAAGGCGATTATCAGCAAGATAAAATTTCGGCATACCAAACGCTATATACCTGTATGGGAACCATTGCGAAATTGGGTGCGCCCATCGCGCCGTTTTTTATGGACCGATTGTATTTGGATTTGAATGCGGTTACCAAAAAAGAAACCTTTGAAAGTGTGCATTTGGCAAATTTCCCAGTTTTTGATGCGGCGTTTGTTGATAAAAGTCTAGAACGCAAAATGGAAGCGGCGCAAACCATATCGTCGTTGGTGTTGTCGTTACGGGCTAAGGAAAAAATAAAAGTCCGTCAGCCGCTTCAAAAAATCATGATTCCTGTTAATTCAAAACAGCAAAAAGAAGAGATTCTGGCCGTTTCAGATTTGATAAAACATGAAGTGAATGTTAAGGAAATCGAGCTTCTGGAAGAAGCTTCAGAAATCTTGGTAAAACAAATAAAACCCAACTTTAAAACGCTGGGGCCACGTTTTGGAAAGGATATGAAGGCCATTGCTGGAGCAGTAATTAACTTTACTGCTGAAGATATTAACAAAATAGAACAAAATGGCAGTATAGAAGTTGCCATTAATGGAAAAAACATTACTTTAGAACGCACAGATGTAGAGATAACATCACAGGATATTGAAGGATTATTGGTGGCGAATGAAGGGAATTTAACCGTTGCTCTGGATATTACAATAAGCAGTGATTTAAAGAATGAAGGCATTGCAAGAGAATTGATCAATCGTATTCAAAACTTACGAAAAGACTCTGGTTTTGAAGTAACCGATAGAATAGATGTTAAATTGCAAAATGATAAGCAGATTGCTGCGGCCATAAATACAAATATGTCGTATATTAAAGCAGAAACATTAACAAACGAATTAGAAATTATTGATATATTAGACAACGGTATAGAAATTGCCTTTGATGATGTAAATACCAAATTGTTTATTCAAAAACATTAAGATTATGAGTACAGACGACAAGAATGTAAGATATTCAGATAAAGATTTAGCTGAATTTAAAGGGTTGATAAAAGAAAAAATAGAAAAAGCACAACACGATTTAGAGCTAATAAAAAGTGCCTATATGAACGACCATAACAACGGGACCGATGATACATCGCCAACCTTTAAGGCGTTTGATGAAGGAAGTGAGGTTATGAGCAAAGAATCGAATTCGCAATTGGCCATCCGTCAAGAAAAGTTTATCCGCGATTTAAAAAACGCATTGATTCGTATTGAAAACAAAACCTACGGGGTGTGCCGTGTTACAGGAAAACTAATAAACAAAGAACGTTTAAAATTAGTGCCACACGCTACGTTGAGCATTGAAGCCAAAAACATGCAACAATAATTATTTGTTAAATGATATATTTGAAACGTCTCGGTTTAAAACGAGACGTTTTTTGTTTGTCATTCCTGCGAAGGCAGGAATCCATTTTTACAGAAGTTCTCTTATAAATGACACTAAAAAAATCCATCTTCCTCATAATTGTTGTTTTACTTATTGACCAAATAAGTAAAATATACATCAAAACACATTTTATGCTTCAAGATAATATTGAAGTTTTCAAATGGTTCAAAATTTATTTTATTGAAAATGATGGCATGGCTTGGGGCACTAAAATAAGCGATTTTACGTCCTTTATTTCAGATAGAACGGCTAAAGTCATTTTAACGGTGTTTCGTGTTTTTGCTATTTTCGGGATTGGTTATTGGCTTACAAGTGCTGTGAAAAGCAAAAGCCCAAGGGTATTGGTAATTGCCATTGCCTTGATATTTGCAGGGGCTTTGGGCAATATTATTGATTCTGTTTTTTATGGAGTGTTGTTTAGCGATAGTTTCGGACAAATAGCCACTTTTTTACCTGAGGTTGGTTATGATTCGTTATTGCACGGCAAAGTGGTAGATATGCTATATTTTCCCATGTGGAAAGGTTTTTTACCAGAGTGGTTGCCTTTTTATGGAGGTGAACATTTCATCTTCTTTAATCCTGTTTTCAATGTTGCCGATATGGCCATAAGTACAGGCTTTATAATGCTTATTGTTTTTAATAGGAAGGCGTTTCCGAAGAAGTAGGTTTTATATTAGAATTTATAAATTTTACTTGCAGTCACACAATAATCCAACCCAATATCACTTTCAAAAACATCCAAAATCCCTTCTTCAGATTCAAAAAAAGAAAGGCCAATTTTCAGGGTTTCAGCTTTACAGTTCGCTAAAAAACGGTCATAAAACCCTTTGCCATAGCCCACACGATGCCCTTGTTTGTCAAAAGCCAAAAGCGGAATAAATACCACTTCTATTTTATCATGGGGGATTTCAATACCATCAACGGGTTCAGGAATGTTGTAATGGTTTTTCTTTATCACGGTACTGTCTGTTAAAAGAAAATGCGTCATATTTCCCGTTTCAAAATCACTTTTTGAAATCACAATATGTTTGTCCTTTCCAGATAGAATATTCAAAATATAATCCGTGTTTACTTCTTTATGTGCTTCAATAGAAAGGAAAATATGGTAAAAAGAAAACTCCCAAATGGGCAATTTTAAAAGTTGGTTGGCAATCGCCAAGCTGAGGTCGTCCACTTGATTTATGGACAAATCATTACGAAGTGCTTTATATTTTTTTCGTAATTCGTCTTTGGTCATCATTTAATGTTTAAGTTGTGTGGTCACATGAAACAGCGCATCGCCTTGGTACACTAAAGAGGCTTCGTTTACATTAATCACATAGCCGTCTAATTTAGATTTTACTGCATGGTGTATTTTGCCGTAAGGGTCGGTGATTTGTCCCACCACATCACCCACAGAGATTTTTGAGTTGATGGGGGCTTTGGCTTTAAACATGCCAGAAGCGGTTGCACGGATCCATTTGCTTTTTTCAACATAAACAGGTGCGGTTTTTGATGATACTGCTTTATGTTTGGAGTTTAGCATTTCAAAATGTGCCAAAATACGTTTCACGCCTTCTACGCCAAATTTGGAAATCGTATCATCCACAAAAAAAGATTTCCCGCCTTCATATAATAAAATCGGTTTGTTCAATTGCGAACAGGCGTTTCTAAAAGACTTGGTGATGTTATTTGAATACAGTACAAATGGTGGAGAAAATACGTCTGCAAGTGTTTTTAATTCAGCATTTTCATTTACAATCCGTATTTGGGCGGCATTAAATCTGCTAGCACCACCCGTATGGAAATCGATGATCAAATCAACATCTGGAATAATAGCACTCATCAAGGTATAAGCGACCCTACTGGCAAGAGAGCCGTTTTCGGACCCTGGAAATACACGGTTCAAATCACGGCCATCAGGGAAGGCACGGCTGCTATTTAAAAACCCGAACACATTCAAAATAGGCATGCAAATAATAGTGCCTCGTTTGGGTTTGTTAATGCCTCTGGAAATAAGCTGTCGCACAATATCAATACCATTTATTTCATCGCCATGTAGCCCAGCTGTGAACAAAATAGTGGGTCCCGGTTTTTTAGAACGTTCAATAATTACCGGCACTTCAATTTTGGTGGCCGTGTGTAATTTGGCAATGTTGAAATTGATTTCTTTTGAAGTCCCTAAAGGAATGGCTTCTCCTAAAATAGTGATGATATCTTTATAATCCGCAGTCATAAAAGGTTACACGTTACGTTCTATAAAACGGATAATGGTTTTGGCAATGTCCTTTTTTGTAGCTTCTTCAATGCCTTCAAGTCCTGGGGAAGAATTCACTTCTAAAATCAAAGGCCCTCTTGCAGATTGTAACATATCCACACCGCAAATCCCTAAACCTAAAGATTTTGCTGCTTTTAAAGCGGCATTTTCTTCTTCATCTGTAAGTTGTATGATATTGGCGCTGCCACCTCTATGAAGATTCGATCTAAACTCGCCTTCTTTGCCTTGTCGTTTCATGGCGCCAACTACATTACCATCTACCACAAACGCCCTGATATCGGCACCTTTAGATTCTTTTATAAATTCTTGAACAATCACACGGGCTTGCAGGCCGTTAAAAGCTTCCAACACAGATTCTGCAGCATTTTTGGTTTCAGCCAATACCACGCCAAGACCTTGTGTGCCTTCTAAAAGTTTTATGACCAAAGGCGCACCGCCAACATAGTTAATAACTTCGGCAACATCTTTGGTGTAATTTGAAAATACTGTTTTTGGCATGCCCAATCCTGCACGTGATAATACTTGTAGGCTTCGTAATTTATCACGAGACCTTACCAATGCTTGCGATTCTACTGTAGAGAATACCTTCATCATTTCAAATTGCCGTACAACCGCGGTGCCATAAAAAGTAACAGAGGCGCCAATACGAGGAATGATTGCATCTATATTTGTCAAAGGTTTCCCTTTGTATAAAACAGCGGGATTTTTCTTTTCAATAATAATCTCACACTTTAAAGGGTCAATCACTTCTACATTATGCTTGCGCTGTTTTGCCGCTTCAATCAGTCTTTTTGTAGAATATAGATTAGGGTTTCTGGATAATATGATGATGTTCATTTACTAGTTTTAGTGTGTAATTAATTGGACTGTAGATGGTTTGCCTTTAGTTTTTCTTTATAAGATACATCTTTTAAATCAACATCTACCATAAATTTTTTCAAAAGGAATTTACGCCCAATTAAAATGGGGTATTTCATGTCGTCCCTATCGTTTAAAGTAAGGTTGATACTGTATTTTTTGTTAAATACAATAACGGAAGTCTTTACCTTATATCGATGCTGGACCATGCCATTGCTGCTTTTTACTTTGGTGGTTGTAAAATTTTTAAAAATGATTTTTTTGTCATTATAATTAGGATGCCCTTTGTCATAAAACAAACATTTTAGCACGCCATCTTCCTCATAGAATTTATGGCAATGTATGGATGAGGTATAAGCACCAGTATCAATCTTCACATCGATCTCAAATAAATCCAATGAAGGGAAATCTACTTTATCTATTCTACCGATTGTTTTTTTTGGCATTTTTTTAATTGAAATAGGGGTGCAAGGTACTAATAATGTTAGTTTTAAAATGAAGTTTTTAATGTAAATTTAAGATTTGGATTCCAGTTTTTTTGGGAATGATATTTTCAATGGAAACCTTGAAGCAAAAGCTTCAAAGAACTCTTTTTTCGATTAAAATAATTATCTTTGAAGTATGCCTGCAACCAGCTTAGAACTCCAACTACAAACCTTGCCAAACAGCCCCGGCGTATATCAATACTATGATGATGAAGGTGTCATTTTGTACGTGGGAAAAGCTAAAAATTTAAAAAAGCGGGTCAGTTCTTACTTTACAAAAACCCATGACAATGGAAAGACCCGTGTACTTGTAAAAAAAATTGCGGACATCAAGCATATTGTGGTCGCTACCGAAACCGATGCCTTGTTGCTGGAAAACAACTTGATTAAAAAGTACAAACCACGCTATAATGTGTTGCTAAAAGATGACAAATCCTATCCGTGGATTTGCATAAAAAACGAACGTTTTCCGCGTGTGTTTTCTACCCGACGCGTGTTTAAAGATGGCAGCGAATATTTTGGACCCTATACCAGTATGAAAACCGTTTCAACTTTGTTGGATTTAATAAAAGGACTCTATCATTTACGGACATGCAATTATGTGCTTTCTGAAGAAAATATAGAAAAAGGCAAATATAAAGTCTGTTTGGAATACCACTTGGGAAATTGTAAAGGTCCGTGCGAAGGTTTGGAAACCGAAGACGATTATCATGGAAATATACAGGCGATCAAAGAAATTTTAAAAGGAAATTTTAAAGATTCCCTGTCGCAATTTAAAGTGCAAATGAAAGCGTTTGCCAATGATTTAAGGTTTGAAGATGCCCAAAAAATCAAGGAAAAAATAGATGTTCTGGAAAATTACCAAGCAAAATCTACCATTGTGAACCCAAAAATCAGCAATGTAGATGTGTTTTCCATTATGAGTGATGAAGGTTATTGTTATGTTAATTTTTTACAGTTGTCGTATGGTTCCATCATCCGGTCGCACACTTTGGAAATCAAAAAGAAATTGGAGGAAACCGATAAAGAATTGTTAGAACTCGCCATTACAGAAATCAGGCAGCGCTTCCATTCCAAATCCAAAGAAATTTATGTGCCTTTTAAAGTCGATATGGGCGACGACGTAAAAGTAACCATCCCGAAATTAGGGGACAAAAAGCATATTTTAGATCTTTCGCTACGCAACGCCAAATATTACAGAATGGAGCGTTTCAAACAAATAAAAATAACCGATCCCGATAGGCACGTGAATAGAATTATGGCGCAGATGAAAACGGATTTACGACTTCATGAAGAACCACGGCATATTGAGTGTTTTGATAATTCCAACATCCAAGGCACGCATCCCGTGGCGGCTTGTGTGGTGTTTAAAAATGGCAAACCCAGCAAAAAAGACTATCGCCATTTTAACATAAAAACCGTGGAAGGTCCTGATGATTTCGCCTCGATGGAAGAAGTGGTTTACAGGCGCTATAAAAGAATGTTGGACGATGGGCAGTCGCTGCCACAACTTATTATTATTGATGGTGGCAAAGGGCAATTGTCATCGGCATTAAAAAGTTTGGATGTCCTTGATTTAAGAGGAAAAATAGCTATTATCGGCATTGCAAAACGTTTGGAAGAATTATTCTATCCCAACGATCCAATTCCCTTATATTTAGATAAAAAAAGTGAAACCCTAAAAGTGATCCAGCAATTACGGAACGAAGCCCACCGTTTTGGTATTGAACACCACCGAAACAGGCGAAGTAAAACGGCTTTGAATACAGAACTAGAAACCATTCCCGGCATTGGCAAAAAAACCATTGTGGACTTGTTAAAGCATTTTAAATCTGTAAAACGGGTGGCAAATGCGAAGTTGGATGAATTGGAGGTTGTAGTTGGGGTGTCGCGGGCAGAGAAGGTTTATGGGTATTATCATGGGTAGTGAGGTTGTTTTTAATTTGTAAAATAGTAAGTAATGAAAATTAAATACAAGAAAAAAAGACTTTATGCAAATTTAATAATTGGTTGTATGTGGATTGGTTTCGGCATATTCAACTTATTGGAAGAAGAAAAAACAGATTGGTATGATTATGGGTATTTGGTAATGGGAATTCTATATATAGGAAACTATCTTTATGATATAACAAATCAATACTTGACAATTGAAAATGGGACTATCAAAAAAAGTTCAATATTTAAAAAGAAAATTTATATAGATGATATTACTTGGATTAAAAAGTTTGCTGGAGACTATACATTGAAAACAGATACCAAAGAATTAAAAATAAACACAGAATTGATTGAAAAAGAATCTTTAACCGAATTGAATAAAATTCTAGGAAAATTAAATTTACCAGCGGAAAAAACACCTTTTACTAATTGTTAAGTATTAGAATAACCTTGTTTAAAACAAAAACAACAATTTGAAAACCAAACACATCATATTAACCCTATGCATCCTCGCGTTATTTTCCGCGAAAGCGCAAAATGATTCATTACCGAACAACCCAAAAATAGGCTTAGTGTTAAGTGGTGGTGGTGCTAAAGGCATGGCACATATTGGAGTGCTAAAAGTGATTGATAGTTTGGGTATTCAAATTGATTACGTGGCGGGCACCAGTATGGGCTCTATGATTGGTGCGTTGTATGCGTCAGGTTATACAGGCAAACAGATAGATTCTATTTTCAATAATTTGAATTTTGATGATATCATCAGTGATAATTTGCCAAGAGATGCCAAAACGTTTCGGGAACGTGAAAGTTCAGAAAAATACGCTATAACCCTGCCTTTTGATAACTTCAAGCTCAAATTACCATCGGCCTTGTCAAGAGGGCAGAATATTTATAATATGCTCTCTAAAATAGTGCTGCATACCAACAATACGGATGATTTCAGCCAATTGCCCATTCCGTTTTTTTGTATGGCAACCAACATTGAAACGGGCAATGCCGTGATGTTAGATAGAGGAAATTTGGCACAGGCCGTTATGGCAAGTAGTGCATTGCCATCTTTATTTCAACCAGTAATTATCAACGATCAGGTTTTGATTGATGGTGGCGTGGCAAACAATTACCCTGTGGACGAGCTTAGGGAAAAGGGTGCGGATATAATTATAGGTGTGGATGTGCAAGATGGCTTGGCTACTAGAAAAGAGTTGCTATCGGCGCCAGAAATCTTACTTCAAATCAATAACTACCGGACCATTAGGGATATGAAGTTAAAATCTAAAAAAACAGATGTTTATATAAAACCCAACATCAAGGATTTTAATGTGATTTCCTTTGATGCCAGTAAGCAAATCATAAAAACGGGCGAAGATGCTGCCATGTTAAATCTCTATGCGCTAAATAAGGTTTTTAAGCAACAAACCCATAAAAAACAGCGGTTAAAACCTGCAAAACCTCTGGATAGTTTAAAAATAAATACCATACGTATAGAAGGGTTGCGCAATTACACAAGATCTTATGTTTTAGGGAAATTGAAGTTGAAGGCGAACACAACGGTAAGTTATGATGATTTCAATAGCGGCATAAACAACTTGGTTGCTACTAATAATTTTGACAATTTTTTATATGAATTGAACCCCTCTGAAAATGAAGAAGGCTATGATTTGAATACGGTATTGAGGGAAAGTGCCAGAACCACATTTTTAAAAGTTGGGATTCATTATGACGATTTGTACAAAAGTTCGCTATTGGTCAATTTCACAAAAAAACGGCTGTTTGCCAAAAATGATGTGGCTTCGTTGGATTTTATCCTCGGCGATAACGTCAGGTATGATTTTGAATATTTTATTGATAAAGGCTTCTATTGGAGTATTGGCTTGCGTTCGCGTTATGATGAATTCAATAAGAATGTGGCAGCTCAAGCCATATGGAATCCAGAACAAGCAGCGTTGATAAACATCAATAAAATAGCCTTGAACGTGGATGATTTTACCAATCAGATTTATCTGCAAACCTTATTCAGAAAAGATTTTTACTTAACGATGGGGGCAGAGCATAAAAGGCTAAAATTAACCTCTCAAACCATTACAAACGATAATAATCAAGATGAAACCGTATTTGAAAAAAGCAATTATTTTAGTTTGTTCGGGAAACTTAAATTAGATACTTACGATAACAAATATTTTCCAAAAAAAGGATTTTTATTTGATGGCGATTTTCATATGTATTTGTACTCATCAGATTTCAATAATAATTTCTTGAATTTTTCAATAGCCAAAGCTACCATGGGCTATTCCTTTGGTTTTTTAAACGTATTGTCATTAAACATGGAATCACAAGGCGGTTTTAGGATCGGGGAAGATGCCAATCCCTACCTTAATTTTGGTCTTGGGGGCTATGGCAATCGATTCATCAACAACTATGTGCCATTTTTAGGGTATGATTTTATAGCGCTTTCTGGCGATAGTTTTATAAAAGGCACTTTGACATTGGATGCCGAGATTTTCAAAAAACACCACATCAATTTTGCGGCCAATTATGCCAATGTGGCCGATAACCTTTTTACCAATAGTGAGTGGTTTTTAAATCCAGACTACTCAGGTTATGCTTTGGGCTATTCCATCGAAACGTTTTTAGGCCCCATTGAAGCAAAATACACATGGTCGCCCGAAACAAAACGAAGCATTTGGTTTTTCAATGTGGGTTTTTGGTTTTAATTGCTTTATTATAAAGGTGTTTAGGTCAAATAATTGTTAACACCCAAATATTATATTAGTTGGTCTCCATAAAATTTTTATTTTTGGAACAGTAATTGTAATTCTTTGGTAAGAACAATAAAATGTTTTAAAAGAAGTTACAATACAATGACCCAAAAAAAATGAGAAAATCACTACTTATATTACTTGCAATAATTACGATACAAACCTCTGTGGCTCAAAATGAATCTGCATTTGACACGGGCGAATGGTTTAAATTTGAAATGAGCTACAGTGGATTTTTAAAAGCTGGAAATGCCACACTTGCCGTAAAAGATGCCAATTTAGATGGAAAAGACGTGTACCATGTGGTGGGGAATGGCTGGACCACAGGCATGATAAAATGGTTTTTTAAGGTCAAAGATAGATATGAAAGCTATTTTGACAAAAAAACTATAAAACCCTATAAATTTGTTAGGAATATTGATGAAGGCGGGCACACCAAAGATATAGAAATTGACTTTGACCAAGTAAATAACAAAGCCCACGTTAATAACAAAAAGCGCAAGGAAAAAAAGGTTTTTGATACCAAACCGAACATTCAAGATATGGTTTCTACCTTTTATTATTTACGGAATAATTTAGATACCAAAAACCTGAAAAAAGGTGATGAGGTTGAAATAAGTATGTTTTTTGATGAAGAAAATTATGGGTTTAAATTGAAATATTTAGGCGAAGAGACCATTGATACTGAATTTGGGAAAATTGAATCCCTTGTTTTTAGACCGTATGTGATGGCAGGCCGTGTTTTTAAAGAAGAAGAAAGTTTAACCCTTTGGGTATCAAAAGATAAAAATAAAGTACCTTTACGCATCAAGGCAGATTTAGCGGTAGGCTCATTAAGAGCAGATTTAGAGGCTTTTAAAGGATTAAAGCATCCTTTTAAAATTGTAGTTAATCAATAAAGAAATTGGATTCTAAAACAACCAACAGGCTTAAGCAAAAATTTGAGAGTATAGACCAAGATTTGGAAACCCATTTAGAGGGATTGTTCCACAGCAAACCACTTACGTATTGGGACTATATTCAAACAGATGCTTTGTTGAATCTTCAAATACAGCGCACCACATTGCCCGATGAAATGGTATTTATCATGTACCATCAAATCAACGAGCTCATTTTTAAAATGATACTTTCTGAAATAGAGCAAATTGCCAAAAGCGATGCTGTTGATGCTGTGATGCTTTTGGGAAAAATGAAACGCATCACGCGCTATTTTGAGATGCTTACCACCTCATTCAGCGTTATGAAAGATGGTATGGATGTGAAACAATACACAGATTTCAGAACCACATTAACACCAGCAAGCGGTTTTCAAAGTGCCCAATACCGAAAAATTGAGTTCGCTTCTACAAAATTCATTAATTTAATCGATAAACGCTTTAGGGATGCGTTCCCCTCTGATGCTTCTTATAATGATGCTTTTGAGCATTTATATTGGCAAGCAGCAGGCAAGGATTACAAAACGGGCAAAAAAACCTATACATTAACAGTTTTTGAACAGAAATACAAAGACGAATTTATTAGATTTGCAAAATTTCATGATACACGCAATTTGTGGAGCGTTTTTAAAACACTGCCCAAAGCAGATCAAGAAAGTAAGCAATTGGTTGACGCCATGCGTCTTTATGATTACACGGTAAATATAAAGTGGGTCATGGTGCATTACGAGGCTGCAAATCATTATTTAAAAATAGGTGGCGAAACCGCCGAAGCAACAGGAGGAAGCGAATGGGTAAAATACATGCATCCAAAATATCAAAAAAGAATATTTTTTCCAGATTTATGGACAGAGAAGGAATTAGAAGATTGGGGAAAAACGGTTTAATAATTTTATTATTTACTATCACCAGCATAGCTTGTAAAGAAGACCCGAAAGAACCGGTTCTTTCAGAAGAAGAGTTGGCCGCAGTAGATGCTGTTGAAGAAGCTGTTTATGAATTCGGTTTCAATCTAAATGATTTTGTTGTAAAAAGAGATACCGTAAGAAGTGGCGATAGTTTTGGAACTATTTTAGAACGTAACAAAATCGGGTATCCAAAAATATTCAATATAGTAGAAAAATCCAGGGATACCTTCAATATCGCACGTTTGCAAATAGGAAAACCTTACACGCTTTTATGTGACAAAGACTCTTTGGAAACGCCCAAATGTTTTATTTATCAGCCCAATTTGATAGAGTATGTGGTCATTAATTTTCAAGATTCCATTCATGCTTATACCAGCACAAAACCTATCAAATATGTTGAAAAAACAGTAACGGGCTTTATAAACAGTAGTATTTCCGAAACCTTACAGGAACAAGGGGTGAGTCCTGTTCTGACCAATAAATTGGCAGATGAAATATATGCCTGGACCATTGATTTTAGGCGGCTTCAAAAAGGCGATAGTTTTAAGGTCATTTACACCGATAAATTTATAGATGACACTATTTATGCTGGAATCCACAGAGTGAAGGCCGCACTTTTCAATCATAAGGATGAGCCGTTTTATGCTTTTAGATTTGAAACAGATAGCATCAAAAACACCTACGATTATTTTGATGAAAAAGCCAAAAACTTAAGACGGGCCTTTTTAAAAGCACCTGTTCAATTTAGTAGAATATCCTCTAGATACAATTTAAACAGAAGAATTGCCTATTACGGTTTTGCCTTGCGCCCCCATAAAGGCACCGATTTTGCTGCGAGTGTAGGAACGCCTATTTTAGCTACGGCAAATGGAACGGTTACAGAATCTACGTATAAGGGAGGGAATGGAAATTATGTAAAAATAAGACACAATGCCACTTATGAGACCCAATACCTTCACATGCAAAAGCGTAAAGTTAAAGTAGGGCAGCATGTTAAGCAAGGCGATGTGATTGGTTGGGTAGGCATGACCGGAAATACAGGAGGCCCGCACGTATGTTACCGTTTTTGGAAAAACGGAAAACAAGTAGATCCTTTTAGAGAGAAATTGCCGCAATCGGAACCTATAAGTGATTCCCTAAAAGTTGAATATTTAGCCTTTATACCTCCAATAAAAAAACAGTTGGATAGCATCCCTTTCAAAAAACAAATTGTAAAGGAAGAAGCATCAAATAAAAATTTAATTACACAAACACACTGATGGCATTACCAAATATAAACCCTACTACAACAAACGCTTGGAAACAACTTCAAAAACATTTTGAAGACCTAAAAGGCATCCACATGAAAGATTTATTTGCTCAAGATGAAAATAGAGCAGATAAATTCACTATTAAATGGGATGATTTTTATGTAGATTTTTCAAAAAACAGAATTACAGAAGAAACGTTCGGTTATTTATTAGGGTTGGCCAATGAAGTAGGTTTAAAAGAAGCCATAGAATTATATTTTTCGGGAGAAAAAATAAATGTTACCGAAGGCCGTGCCGTGATGCATACCGCTTTAAGAGCACCTAAAGATGTGCCATGCTTTATAGAAGGTGTAGATGTGATGCCTGAAGTTTATGCCGTTAAGGAAAAAATAGCATCATTTACCAATGGCGTTGTTAATGGCGAAAGAAAAGGTTTTACTGGCAAAGCGTTTACAGATGTTGTAAATATTGGTATTGGCGGTTCAGACCTTGGCCCTGCCATGGTGGTAGATTCGTTGCAATTTTACAAAAATCATTTAACCACGCATTTTGTTAGCAATGTAGATGGGGATCATGTGAATGAAATCATTAAAAAATTAAATCCAGAAACCACGCTTTTTGTGGTGGTTTCCAAAACATTTACCACACAGGAAACACTTTCCAATGCCAACACCATTAAAGATTGGTTCTTAAAATCCGCACCTAAAGATGCTATTGCCAAACAATTTGTGGCGGTTTCTACAAATATTGAAAGTGTTAAGGATTTCGGAATTGACGAAAATAATATTTTCCCTATGTGGGATTGGGTTGGTGGTCGTTTTTCACTTTGGAGTGCGGTGGGTTTGACCATTAGTTTAGCGGTTGGTTATGAAAATTTTGATAGCCTTTTGAAAGGTGCTAACAAAATGGATGCGCATTTTAAAAATGAAGATTTCGATAAGAATATTCCAGTTGTTTTAGCATTGATAAGTGTTTGGTACAATAACTTTTTTGATGCTGAAAGTGAAGCCGTTATTCCATATTCCCAATACTTAAATCAATTTGCAACCTATCTGCAACAAGGCATTATGGAGAGCAATGGAAAAAGTATTGATAGAAATGGCGATGAGATTGCTTATGAAACCGGTACGTTAATTTGGGGTGAACCTGGCACTAATTCGCAGCATGCCTTTTTTCAATTGATCCATCAAGGAACCAAAATAATTCCAGCAGATTTTATTGGTTTTACGAAATCTTTATATGGTAACCAGGACCATCAAGATAAATTGATGTCAAACTTTTTGGCGCAGACAGAAGCTTTATTAAACGGGAAAACCAAAAATGAGGTTTTAAATGAATTGCAAAATTTAAGTCCAGAAGATAGAGATACCTTGTTGCCTTTTAAAGTATTTAAAGGAAATAAGCCTACAAATACGCTGTTTATTGATAAACTAACGCCAGAAAGCTTAGGAAAACTGATTGCTATGTACGAGCATAAAATATTTGTTCAGGGTATCATTTGGAATATCTTCAGTTACGACCAATTTGGAGTGGAATTGGGTAAACAATTGGCCAATAAAATTTTAAAAGAATTTAATGCAAGCGTAGATAGCAAACATGATTCATCAACCACCAATCTTTTAAACCATTATAAAAAATCATTATAAATAAAACCGTATAGCCATGTATAACACCGTAAAATTACTTCATTCCTATTGGGCGTATTTAGTGCTTATCATTTTAATAATTGCGGCTGTAAATGCTGTGGTTAAAACTATGAGGGACAAAGAATACAGTGCCAAAGATTTCAGAATATCGTTATTTGCTCTAATTGTGTCGCACATCCAATTATTGATTGGGTTGATATTGTATTTTGTATCGCCAAGATTACAGGCTTTTAGTGAGTTGGGCATAGGCGGCGTTATGAAAGATTCGGTAAATAGATTGTATTTGGTTGAGCATCCATTTGTCAACATCATTGCTATTGCTTTAATAACCATTGGCTATTCAAAACACAAAAGTAAACTTACATCAAAAAACAAATTAAAAACCATTGCTATTTTTTATAGCATTGCTTTGGTATTGTTTTTATCAAGAATTCCTTGGGGCACTTGGATGGCTTAAAAACTATCTTAAGAACGAACCTTAATTTGTAATTAACAGGGTGTTTCCGCTTTGTTCAATGCGGTAATTTTTTAAGCTACAACGTAGTGTGCCATTTTCCAATGCCTGGCCTGTTACTAGGCTATACGTGTTGTCATCACAACCACAAGTACCTTCCAGACCAGAAACGGTAAGTGCCGAACACGTACTGGGTGGATGGTTGGGGTCGCTGGCGTCCCAAGCCATGTATGCAAAACCTATATTGGCAACAATAATACCGGCGTTTCCTGCATTGGGAATATAAACGGAGTTTCCGGGAGATTGTAAGTTGCCATATTCTGGGAGGTTTAGATTTACAGGAACATTCACGCCCACATTCAAAAGAAATCTACAATTTTCATTATCAACATTGCTTTTGCTACAAGCCAAACAGATGGAAAGAAATAGTAAATAAAATAAAAACCTCATTTTTTGTGAATTAAAGTCGCAATTTACAACAAAAAGCATATTGAATTAAATATTTTGTATATTTGAAGAAGCAATCTCGTGTAAGCGGGATTTCTTCTTTATGGGCTGTCTAAAAAGTTAAATGAGCTTTATAGACAGCCTAGTTTTAGTAAAAACCTATTGATTTTCTTATATTAAACGATGAAGCTATGAGTAAAGTATCATACTATACACCTGAGGGTTTGAAAAAGTTACGGGATGAATTGAAGCAATTGAAAGATGTGGAACGCGTAAAAGCTTCCAGAGCAATTGCTGAAGCGAGGGATAAAGGCGATTTAAGTGAAAATGCTGAGTATGATGCCGCCAAAGAGGCACAGGGTATGTTGGAAATGCGTATTGCTAAGTTGGAAGATGCTTTGGCCGGTGCGCGTATTATTGACGAATCACAATTGGATATGTCTAAAATATTGGTGCTTTCTAAAGTGAAAATAAAAAACCAGACCAATGGTATGGAAATGACTTATACCTTGGTGGCTGATGGCGAAGCCGATTTAAAATCAGGAAAGATTTCTGTGAATTCGCCTATCGGAAAAGGTTTGTTGGGTAAATCTGTTGGTGATGTTGCCGAAATCCAAGTGCCCAACGGCGTTATAAAATTTGATATTATTGAAATTTCTAGATAATTTGTCATTCCTGCGCGGTCACTGAGCGCAGTCGAAGTGAAGGCAGGAATCACATTTCTTAAACTCTACATTTAATAAAACACAAAAAGATTCTTTTTTTTGACTGAAACCATCCAGTTTTAAATAGGAATCTTTTTATATTTACAAGAATCCAAAAACGTTCAAAACTCTATGCCTTCCATTTTCACAAAAATCATAAACGGTGAAATCCCTTGTTATAAAATAGCGGAAACCGAAGCGTTTTTAGCTTTTCTTGACGTTAACCCAAACAGCAAAGGACATACATTGTGCATTCCTAAAAAGGAAGTTGATAAAATTTTCGATTTGGATGAAGCTACTTACAACGGATTGATGGCATTTTCAAGACGTGTGGCCATCGCTATGGAAAAAGTTTTGCCTTGTAAGCGTATTGGTATGACCGTTATTGGTTTGGAAGTGCCACACGCACATATACATTTAATTCCATTACATTCCATGGAAGATGCGCGTTTTCTTCAAAAAGAAAAATTAACTCCTGAAGAATTTCAAGAGATAGCGGCCTCTATACGTAAAGCGTTATAATTAAGGCTATAATGATAATGGCAGATAAAATGATAATGAGCCATGCCAGCTTTTTTAATTTTAAAGCCGTTTTTTTAGGTTCAAATGATTTTTGATGGTATTCAAAAACACGTTCTATATCATCCGTCCAACGTTCTGGATATATAATGGATTTACAAGTGTTACATATCATTTTTTGGGACACTTCATTGGTGATGGATTTATAGAAAGTAGTGTCAATAAATTTTTGCATAAAGGTTAATTGCAAACCATCCTTACTAAAACATTCAGGACAATTGTTGTTTAAGTTCACCTCTTTTATGGTGATGTGTTCTTCCTTCATTTTAAAAAATGTGTTTTAAATTTATTTGAAAGGTGGTGCCTTTGCCTATTTCAGAATGAGACACTTTAATAGTTCCGTTATGAAATTCTTCAATAATACGTTTTGTTAAAGACAGGCCCAATCCCCAACCGCGTTTTTTTGTGGTAAAACCAGGTTCAAAAATAGTGTTGAATTGTTTTCTGGGAATGCCTTTGCCCGTATCGGTAATAGTAACCATGACCTTATCTTCCAATTGCGAAATATCAATGCTAATTTTACCACGGCCTTTCATGGCATCAATGGCATTTTTCACTAAATTTTCAATGGCCCAACTGTAAAGCTGTTTGTTCAGATTTACAGGAATTTCCGTAGAAGGTGTTGTGATTTCAAAATCAATCAGTTTGGAAGATCTTGCTTTTAAATAGTCATAAGAATCAATGGTTTCTTTAACGATATCGGTGGTCTCAAGCACCGGAAGCGAGCCTATTTTGCTAAAACGCTCGGTAATGGTTTTCAGGCGTTCAATATCTTTTTCAATTTCAATAATATAATCGGGGTTGACATTTTCAGTCTTTAAAATTTCGGCCCAACCAATTAATGAGGATAGCGGTGTGCCAATTTGATGCGCCGTTTCTTTTGCCATGCCAGACCACAGTTTGTTTTCATCAGAACTTTTGTTGCTTTTATAAAAGAAAAAAACCACTGCGGCGAACAAAAAAATGATCAATAATAAAGCTAACGGATAGTATTTTAATTTGTTTAGTAAAGGGGAGTTTCCATAGTACAAAGTGCTCAAAACATCGCCTTGATACCGAATCTCAATAGGCTCGTTTTCACTTTTGAATTTTAAAATAAGCTTCTTTATGTAAGCTGAATCATTGGTTTTGGTATCATCAATATTATTGACATTATAATTACCATCTTTATCTACAATAATCATTGGAGTCGTTTTATTGCTTTTGACGATTTCTATAGGAAGATCTCCAATATTGATGTTTAAGTCGGTTGTTTTGGTCAGTTCTTTTTGGGCAAACGACCAGTTTTCCATTTTGGTACGTTCTTCATCTTTAAAATGTTGGAAAAACTCGTAAGTTTTCCATAAAATAAGAGAAACAACAACAAACGAAGCAGCTATTAAAACCCAACGTAATGTATTTCTATGTTTGGTAAAAATCATGAGGGATTCAAATTATTTTGTAATATAATGCAAATCTGTTAATATTATTGTTCAAGTTGTTAGTAAATCGATTTTTAGTTGCAGACAAGATTGGTTACATTTGTGGAAGTTTAAATCGAAAAAAAGAGTAATTAATTAGATATAAATAAGTTAATGGAAGTTCAAGGAAGAATTAAAATGGTTGGAGAAACCCAAACTTTTGGAAGCAATGGGTTTAGAAAAAGAGAAATTGTAGTGACAACAGAAGAGCAGTATCCACAGCCTATCATGGTAGAGTTTATTCAAGATAAATGTGATTTGTTGGATAGCTACAAAGAAGGCCAACAGGTAAAAATAAACATTAATTTACGTGGGCGCGAATGGGTAAATCCACAAGGGGAAACCAAATATTTCAACTCCATTCAAGGATGGAGAATAGAAGCATTACAAGGAGAATCTACTGGTGGAAACATTCCTCCAGTACCTCCAATGGACGCTTTTGAACCAGCAGGCGACTTAAAAGAAGACGATCATGACGATTTGCCTTTTTAAATAATTTTGTCATTCCCGCAAAGGTGGGAATCTCATAAAATGAACCTCGATGTTTTTTATAATATCGAGGTTTTTTACTTTTATATAATTTATGCAATATCTAAATAAATCCACACCTTTTCCCAGTGTAACCGAAGCCTCCCCCGAAGGCTTATTGGCTGTTGGTGGCGATTTATCAACAGCTCGCTTAATAGATGCCTACAAAAAAGGCATTTTTCCTTGGTTTGGAAATGAAGAGCCTATTTTATGGTGATCGCCAGACCCACGTTTTGTGCTCTTTCCAGAAAAGTTAAAAGTATCTAAAAGCATGCGGCAAGTGCTTCGGAATAAAGATTATGTGGTTACTGTAAATAAAGATTTTAAAACCGTGATTGTAGAATGTTCTAAAGCAAAACGTGCTGGGCAAGATAGCACTTGGATAACCAAAGGTATGGAAAATGCCTATATAGAACTCCATAAACTAGGCTATGCCAAATCGGTTGAAGTTTGGCGGGAAGATAATTTAGTAGCCGGTCTTTACGGCGTAGATTTAAACAATGGTGTTTTTTGTGGCGAAAGTATGTTTACCAAAGAAAGCAATGCCAGTAAAGCAGGATTTATCACGTTTATTCAAAATACCGATTATAAACTGATTGATTGCCAGGTTTATACCCATCACTTGGAAAGTTTAGGTGCCGAAGAGATTTCTAGGGATGCTTTTTTGGAACATTTAAGGTTTGACATTTGATAGATTTGTAAAAAAATTTAAAATAAGTGTAATAATCTTCAAATTTTGTTACTAAATAATAAAAACAGTTTGTGAGTAACGACTTTTATACGGTATCCATTTTACCATATTCTGGAATAATCATTAAGATTTGCAGGGCCTATACAGATTCCCAAGAAGATTTTGAAGATTACTATCAAGAAGTATGTTTGCAAATTTGGAGAACCAGAGATAAATTTAGAGGGGATTCTAAATGGTCCACTTGGATATATAGGCTTTCGTTGAATATCTGTTTGACTTTAATCAAGAAAAAGAAAAAAAATCGTCAGCACCATACCTCTGATGATTCTGTATTCATAGAAGCTGAAGAGGATACCCGCACATTTTCAGATGAATCGCTTAACCTTTTGTATAAAGCCATTAAACAATTATCTGAAATAGATAGGGCCATTATTTTGCTCTATCTAGACGAAAAGCCAAATAAGGACATTGCAGATATTATGGGTACAACCCCTAACAACATTGGTGTTAGGGTCAATAGAATTAAAGAACGATTAAAAAATTTATTAGATGGAAAAATCGATTGAATCAATTTGGAAACAAGGGTTTTTAGAGAGCAATGCCATTTTAGCACCAAAGCTGAATAACCTTTACAATAAAAAATCGATACATATTGTCGATAAATTCAAAAGGATGTTCAAAATAAACCTCATAGCAATTGTTGTGCTTTCTGTTGTGATTTTGGTAGTTTCTATTTTGGTTAAAATTCCAGTTATGGGAGTGCTAATGTTTATTCTGCTCAATGCATTGGTTATTGTCAATAAAAAGCTATTAAAAAGTTTAAATGCTATTGATACAAATGAAAATAGCTATCAATATATTAAGTCTTTTGACGGCTGGATGAAAACACAAATTTCTATTAATGAAAAGATGTCCCGATTTATTTATCCATATATTTTTATTGCAATGGTTTCTGGCTTTTGGTTTTCTGGCCCTTTTAGAGAAACTTTAAATAGAATATTTGGAGATTATCAACCTTATATGGTATATGGTATCCCTTTGTTTTGGATACTCGGGATGCTCTTGATTGTCATACTGTTGGCAATTTTTGGTGGGCGTATTTATAAATGGGATTTGAATTTAGTTTATGGACAACTATTGAAAAAACTAAATGAACTAATAACCGATATGGAAGATTTAAGAACTTAATTAAGTTGAATAGATAAAAAATAGATTGTCAAAAAGTATGATATTTTTTGATTTCAGATACTAATTAAACAAAGATTAAAATGATGAATATTATTGAAGCTATCAATTTTTTTGAAAGATTATTAAATGAGACCAATAATAAACGAGAACAGAAAGTTTACGAAAGTTTTATTACCATTCTATCAAACTTAAAAAATAAAAATTTGAGTGAAGGACAATCGTTGTCTATAAGATATGAACTTAAATCGCTTGACTTAAATTCGAATCCTGACAATAAAGTTCTCTATTTCAGAAAAAAGCTTAAGGATTTTAAAGTGTATCTAAAAGCTGAGTTCTCTTTAATCCCAGAAAATTATTATACGTCTATTGGTATGAGTTTAGGAATGTGTTTTGGCGTTGCCATTGGTGCTGCTTTTGGAACATTTGGAATATCAATGGGCCTTTGCTTTGGGATGTTAATTGGTATTGTTGTTGGTAGAACAAAAGATGTGGATGCTGAAAAACAAAATCGTGTATTGAAAACAAAAACCAATTGAACATCACATCTGCTTTAAACAAATAATTTCATTGTAAATTATATCCATCATTATATTTCCTGGAGATAATGGGTTTTGCATAGCTGAATTGTTCTTTACAACATATTTATTACTTCGAGCATCAAAAAAGGTTTTGTTTTGGTAATTAGTTTCTATATTTAATTTGTAAATTTTGTTTAATCTGAAATGTCGAAAAAATGAAATATACAAAGCCATCAATCCACATCAAAACGAATGCCAACAGATATGTTATTTTGTTCTATGAGCTGGGATTTGAAAATAGGAGACAAATCATATTTAACATACAAAGCCGTATCGCCAAATCCTATATATCCACTTAGTCCATATACAAAATCGTTGGTATTAAAATCGCGACGTATTTTTTCTTTTATATTATTGCCATTTTCGTTGTATTTTAATTTTTGCTGAGTACCAATATTAAATCCAGCATAGCCTCCAAGGCCAATTTTAAATTGATTGTTGTTTATATATCTAATACGGTCAGTTCTGTCTAGTTTTTTTAAAGGGCCAAATTCAAAATGAACAGGAAGTACGAGGTTTGTAACTCTAAATTCTGATTTTTTTAGACCTGTTGAAAATTCTTCTAATGTGGTTGCATTGCCATTCTGAACAAAATATTGGTTGTCTTTTGGATTAAGTTTATTCCATTGTAGAGAAACCCCATACTTAAATCTTAAGAATTCAGAATTTTTGAACACACGTGTTTTCCAATTCCAGCCTAATTCCACAAAACCAGAACCTCCTTTTTTGTATGGCGAATCATCAAAATTTTCTCCATCAATAATGACATTATTAAATCCTATGGCAAACAAAAAATCATTGGAAGTCCGTAAATCATATTTTGGTTCTTTCTTAGTGCCTTTTATGTTAAAGGTTTTATTGCTAATCATAATACCAATCTTGTTTTCTTTATCTAGCTCATAATCCGTTTCATAAATATTTCTTTCATAAAGAGAAATTTTATTGTTCACAATGGAAATACGATTTTCAATATTCAAGGCTCGCTTTTTTGCTGATTCCTTTTTTAAGACTGTGGCTTCTTCATTGGTAATTTCACCATTATCAACCCGAAGATTAATAGCTTCAACTTCAGCTTTTAAAAAATCGCGTTCTTGGTTTTTTATAGTTTCTTTAAATGTTTTTAAAGAGTCTATTTTTTCCTGGTTATTTATTTTTGGAATGCTGTCTTGTGCATTGATGATTTGCACGCATAAACATAGCACGGCTAATGCTAGATACTTGGTAATTGTGTACATAACTGTTCGTTTTTCTCCCTTTAAGGGGATGATTGATTTTGATTGATTTTTTGATTGATTAGTCGTTACGTTGGGCAACGGCTGTTTTTACTGTAATGAAATTGTCTTTTAAAGATTGAAGAACTTTACTCCTAAAAGATTGTTCTAGATCGGCTTCAACATCTTGTAGCAAAACATTGGCATTCACTACTTGAGTGTTTTTATTATACAAATGGTTTAATCTCATTTCATTTTGAGCTTCTAGTAGTAGTGAATCGATAAAAGCATTGGTAACTTCAGTATTTTTTTCTTTTGATTGTTTTACTTGCGCTATCAATTCCTTGACTTTTTGGTCTTCATAGGTGAATTCTTCTTTAACGATTTGCTCAGGTTTTTTTGTTTCTTTGTTTAATTCTGGAATGTATATTTTATCAAACGTAATTGCTTTTTTATGTTTAGGTTGCTTTTTTAAAACTTCATCACTTTCTATAGATAGCGTTTTTTTCAGAACCTTAGTTTCTTCTTGTCTATTTGAAAAATTTGTCATTTTTTCTAGAGTAATTTGTGAGTTTTTATCTTGCTCTATAACTTCTGGGGTTACTACAATTTGGGGTTTTGTGCCAATGGTGTCATTTTTGTAAAGATTTGAGGCTACAAGCAAAACACCTATAATACTTGCCGCCACACCAAGCCGCCAAAAAGGAAATCCTTTTTGCTTTTTTTCTTGATTTTCCAAGCGTTCAGATAATTTGCTCCAGGCATCAAATGATGGTTGCATTTCTCTCTTATCAAGCTTTTCTTTTATGTTTTCTTCGAATTTAGTGGGTGCCATAATTTGCTGACTTATTTAATTCTTTAATTTTTTCTTGCAATAGTTTTCGTGCTTTAAATAGCTGCGATTTTGATGTGCCCTCGGATATTTCTAGCATTTTTGCAATTTCTTGATGCTTATAGCCTTCAACTGCATACATAACAAATACGATTTGGTAGCCCTCAGGGAGATTATCTATAAGTTGCTGTATTTCGGCAACATCCATATCTGTTTTGATGTTATTTGTATAATCGTTGTTAATAGTAATTTCGTCAACTAGAAACTCAATATGTTTTTGTGCTCTTAAAAAAGAAATGGATTCCCTAACCATAATGCGTCGTATCCATCCTTCAAAACTACCTTCAGATTTAAAGCTTTGTAAATTAGAAAACACTTTAAAAAAGCCATTTAGCATCGCTTCCTCCGCATATTGCAAATCTTTAATGTAATATCTGCAAGTACTTAACATTTTTGGTGCATGTAACTCAAATAATACGCGTTGTGCCTCACGATTATTTTTTATCGCACTTTTTATAAGGGCGTTTTCATTTTTATGCAATGGAATAACTTTCAAAAATGGGTTCATTTGGTCTTCTATTTATAAAGACGCATTTTTTTTGTAAATGGTTGCTTTTGAATTAAAAAAATTTGAATGTGTTGGAATGATATCGATATCCTAAATCCTCAAAACTCCCGAAGTCAGCACAAACAAATAGTTTTTTGCTACCAGATTAAACGCTTCCAGTCTGTATTCCAAACCTGTTTGCAATTTTAAATTTCTGGATATTTGCCAACCAATTTTTGTGGTGGCTCTGGCATCTATTTCTGGCGCTGATACTTTGCTTAGACTGCATAAACCTTCTAAAGCATTAAAAATAAAAGGTTCGCCGACATCCAATGTTTCGCCTTTTAAAGGACAATCTATGGCAAATCGGTAACGTTGTCTAAAAATGGTTTGACTATCTAAAATACGTTGTTCAGCCCTAAAACGATGCCTAAAACGTAGTTTTTTAAGTTGTTTTGTGTAAATGAATTGTTGCATAAACCGTAACTCATCGCTTCCTGTATCAAAAAAATCTCTGTTTCGATAATAAACACCGGCACTTAATTTATAGCTGTCATTCAATTTGAATGTAGAAAAATGAAATAGGTCTACTTGTTGCTGTTCAAATTGAAATTTAGCATTGCGATATAAAAAATAACGACTTCGTAATGAAAAACTAACGGTATAATTTTTTGAAACCTTATGGTTGATGGCAAAAGCAGATTCGCCCAAAGCGTCAAAATCATGCTGTGAAAATGCTTGATAGGAAATGAAAATAAAAAATAAAGAGGTTAAATTTTTAATGGAAAACATGTGAAATTACGGATATTATAAAATTAAACAGCGTTATATCTAAAACACCCAACCTCATGATCGTTTACCATGCCAGTAGCTTGCATGTGCGCATACATGACCGTGGAGCCCACAAATTTAAAACCACGCTTTTTTAAATCTTTGCTTAAAGCATCGCTAATGGTAGTGGTTGCCGGAGCGTCTTTATAATGTTTAATCGTATTTTTTATGGGTTTGCCACCTACAAAGCCCCAAATATACTTGCTAAAACTTCCAAATTCTTTTTGGATTTCCATAAAAGCGCGTGCATTGGTAATCGTTGCATATACTTTTAATTTATTTCGGATAATGCCCGCATCTTGGAGCAAGGCATCTATTTTATTTTGTTGGTAGTGGGCTATTTTTTTATAGTCAAAATTATCAAAGGCCTTTCTGAAATTGTCGCGTTTTCGTAACACGGTAATCCAACTCAAGCCTGCTTGAAAGGTTTCCAAAATTAAAAATTCAAAAAGGGTGTCATCATCAAAAACGGGAACGCCCCATTCTTCATCATGATAGGCTTCGTATAAAGCGTCGCCAACACACCAGCCGCATCTGTGTTTTTCCATTTGATTATCTTAATTGCTTTTTCTTATTAAAAAAGAGAGACATCCACGAATTTACTAATCATCAATTTTTTTACCGTAAGTTTTTTGGTAATTTATTGGCATATTATGATAAATATCATAGAATAAAGCACAGCAAGATAGCATTTTTGTACTATGAATAAAAGAACATTATGAGCAACCTTATAAAAAACAGTTTGCAAAAAGGCAAATCCTATCAAGCGTATAGGGACTTTGTTGCCCATTTAACTGATGAGACCAATAGTGCTTCGGGACTAAGCCAAGCAGACGATTTGGTAAATTATACCAAGTTGAACGATACGCGGATGAAACGTTGGGATAAAACCATAAAAGTACCTGATGCCGCTAAAGCTAAAATTTTAGGATTTGACCAAAGCATCACATGGTTGGTCATTACAGAAAGTTGGTGTGGTGATGCCGCACACGTGTTGCCTGTGATAAATAAAGTGGCCGAGTTAAGTGATTTTATAGATTTGAAAATAGTGCTTCGCGATGAAAATTTAGGGTTAATAGATGCTTATTTAACCGATGGGAATAGAGCGATACCAAAATTAATCATGATTGACAATAATTCGGGCGAGGTCTTAAATACCTATGGGCCGCGACCAAGTGTAGCAAGAACATACGTGAAACGATTTAAGGCAAAACATGGCAAACTGACCCTTGATTTTAAAGAGGATTTACAGCATTGGTACAATAAAGATAAAGGGCAGAATATTATTGAAGATTTGACACAATTGCTGTATCAGTATCAGCTTATGTCAAATTAAATAAGGGTTTTGTTCTGTAAGTTATGGGATGTTATTTTTCATAACTCATAACTCATAACTCATAACTCATAACTCATTAATTTTTCCCTATAAAATAAAAAGTAATAGAGCCTAATTGCGATTTTTTTGAGGCATCTTCACTAAATTGGGCTTCTTGGGCGTATTCCATGGCATGCTCTATCAAACATTCGTTGGAAGAGGTTGAAGATGAATTAACATAAGATTTGGTGACGTTTCCTTTGTCATTTACAGTAATGTTAATAACAATTTTGCCGCCTTCTTCACATAAATAAATAGGGGTGGGTAAAAATCGGTGCGTTCTGCCAACCAAGGAGTAATGCACGGTGCTTTTTTTATTAACGCGCTCTGCCTTTTGTTGTTTTAATAATTCATTTACCTTGCTAAACGATGATAATTCCTCATCATTTATGTGGGGTTCGGTAATAGGTTTCTTTTCATAACTATTTGAACCTTCTCCTTTACCGTCTGATTCTTCATTGGATTTTGGGAATTCATAATCTTCAGGTGGTGCAATGGGTTTATAGGCTTGTGCAAAATGTTTGGTTTCTTGCGCTTCGTTAAAAGCTTGATTGGTTTCGGCCTTGCTGTTGCTCAATTTATCCAAGGCATCCAGTACTTTTATTTCTTCTTCAGTAAGTTCTTTTTCGGGTTCCATTTCATAGTAACTTTCAGAGACCAATTCATTTTTTTGCTTAAGGTTTAAGTTAAAAACAGACATGACCACGGTTCCAGAGAGGAAGAAGGTTATAAGTAGGGCTTTATGTTGGTCTGATAATACCAAATGTATAATTGTTAAAATACATAGTTATATACGGCAAAGTAAGACAAAAAGTTTAAAATAGCATGTATTCTATGAAAATAGATACACTCGATAAGCTCTCAAGGGTTTTATGGCCAAACCTTTTTCTTGTAAAATCCAGTCCGATTAAAATGGAATCGAGGTCGTCTTCATTATAGATTCTGAAACCCAAACCTAATTTGTATAGGTTGCCTTTTTCAAAATCTTTGCTCAAACCTAAAAACGTGCCGTAACCGCCTCTTATAAAAAAATCAGTATCATTGGGCAGAATATTATACTGAAAACCTAAATAAGCAGGTAAAAAATGCAAATTTTGTTCCCAATGCCAATCGTATTCAATATTTAGCCCTATCAGGGCACGTTTGTCAAATTGGTAGCCAATGGTATTGTTAGCGAATAGTGCACCTGGGTTTATGAGCGTTTCGCCTTCATCGTTGCCAATGCTATAGTTCTTGTTGACAGTTAAAGTAGATGCTAGTGATATTTTGTAAAAAATACCGTTTGATTTTTCTTTTTTTATTTGGGAAAATGAAGAAAATGAAACCCATAAACAGATGAAAACTAAAAGAGAAAGTTGTTTCATAAATAGTTTTTTACAAAACAAATGTGTATCAATAATTATTCCGAAGAAAGATTTTCTATAAAGCCTTCAATAGAAAGCGCATCTTTAACATCAAAATCGCCAATTTTGGTTCTGCGTAAAGCAGACAAATGGGCGCCAGAATGAAGTGCTTTTCCAAAATCATTGGCTAAAGAGCGTATATATGTGCCTTTGCTGCAAACCACCCTAAAGTCAATATTTAAACCATTAATATTTGTGATTTCAAATTCTGAAATGTTTACGCTGCGCGGTTTTATTTCTACAGCTTCGCCCGCTCTGGCAAATTCATACAGGCGTTTACCGTCTTTTTTTATGGCCGAGAAGACAGGTGGAAATTGCTGAATATCGCCAATGAATTGTGCTGTGGTTTTATAGATTAAATCTTCCGAAATATGATCGGTTGGAAAAGTTTCATTGATTTCGGTTTCCAAATCAAACGATGGTGTGGTGCTGCCTAAAACAAACGTACCAGTATATGCTTTTATCTGTGCTTGAAAGGTATCGATTTGTTTGGTCATTTTTCCTGTGCAAAGCACGAGCAAACCAGTGGCCAATGGATCCAAAGTGCCTGCGTGGCCCACTTTTATTTTTTTAATATTGAAGGCTTGGCGTATTTCCCAACGCAGTTTATTGACGACTTGAAATGACGTCCAATGCAATGGTTTGTCAATTAATAATACTTGACCAGAAAGGAATTCTTCTTTAGAAACCATGCTATGAATTTAAAAGTGAAAATACAATGGCAATGAGGCCAACAACAGCACAGTATATAGCAAAATAGGTGAGTTTACTTTTTTTGACCAAAGCAATCATCCAAGTACAGGCAAACAGTCCAGCCACAAAAGCCGCCACAAAACCGATGGATAGAGCTGTAAAATCATGGTTGCCGTTAGATAAATTACCACTTAAAATATCTTTAGCAATTTTCCCGAATATTAAAGGCACGACCATTAAAAATGAAAATCGGGCCGCTTGGCTTTTGTCGTTCCCCAATAAAACAGAGGTTGAAATAGTAGCGCCAGAACGTGAAATACCTGGTAGCATAGCGATGGCTTGAGAAATGCCAATCACAAACGCATTTTTAAACGATACTTTTTTATTGGTGTCTTTGGCTTTATCGGCAAGAAATAATAAAACGGCCGTAACCATGAGCATGCAACCCACTAATAAAATATTGCCGCCAAAAAGGGCTTCCAATTGTTCTTCGAAAAACAAGCCTACAATAACCGCAGGAATCATGGATAAAGCAATTTTTGATATGAATTGTAAATCGTCGTTCCATTGAAATTTAAGTACGCCTTTTATGATTTCCAAAATGTCTTTTCTAAAAACAACCAAGGTGCTTAAAGCGGTTGCAAAATGAAGCACTACCGTAAAAAGCAAACTTTCTTCGGGTACGGAATGGTCACCAAGAATGGCTTTACCTAATTCTAAATGCCCGCTTGAGGATACTGGTAAAAATTCTGTAAGTCCTTGAATGATGCCAAGAATGATAGCGTCTATTGTTTCCATGGGGCAAAAATATCAAAATACAAATATCAATGCCTAAAAAGCATCGAAAAAGTGATTATTTTTTATCAGGATTCAATAAAATCGCATAAATCTGAATACCAAAACCAATAAGCACCAAGGTGGGTGCTAAACGAATGCGTCTCCAATTGAAGATTTCAGGATTAAAAACATTAGGGTCGTCACTACCGCCACCAGACATTAAAATAAAACCAAGGGCGATGCACGCCAAACCAATAAACATGAATTTATAGTTTTTCTTTCCAAATACAAATTCGGTTTTTGTGCTGTCGGTTTGATTTTTATGTCCCATAATTGTTTTAAAATCTATCTGTGCAAATTAAGGTATTTATTTAAAATAGCGGTGTTAACAGTATTATAATTTGTTTTTTAAAAGCTAATAATACAACTCATCCGTTCTTAAATTCAAGAAACGTTGTGTGGCAATGTGGGTGCTTATCCAAGTAATGATGATGCCTAATCCAAATACAAATGCGAATAATAGGGTAACCAAAATGGGGTTGCTCAACAATTCCAATTCAGCAAATGTTTTGTTCATATAATACAAAACAATCGCCATGCCTATAAGTGCCAGAACGGCACCTATCATACCTAAACGCACACTTTTCCAAACAAATGGGCGACGGATAAATTGTTTGGTAGCACCCACCATTTGCATGGTTTTTATGGTAAATCGTTTGGAATATACAGCCAATCTTATAGAGCTGTTTATCAACAAAACCGCAATTAACGTGAAAATACCACTGATGACCAATACCCAAAAACTGATTTTCTTAACGTTATCGTTCATTAAATTTACGAGGTCATTATCATAAGTGACTTCATCTACAAAATTTTTATTCAAGGCTTCTGCTGAAATTTTTTCCAAATGCTCAGAAGTTACAAAATCAGCTTTTAAATGCACATCAATAGAATTTTGAAGCGGGTTATAACCCACAAAGTCCATAAAATCCTCGCCGTTTTCAGCTTTCATAAATTCAGCAGCTTGTTCTTTAGAAACATATTCGGTAGATTTCACATAGTCTGCCATTGCTAAACTTTTTTCAAGTTGTTTGGTTTCTACATCTTTGGCAGAATCTTTTAAATAAATGGTAACCACCACTTGTTCTTTAAAATGATCGGAAACTTTTTTAGCATTCAAAATTAGCATGCCCAATAAGCCCAATAAAAACAAGACCAGAGCAATACTTAAAACTACTGAAAAGTAAGAAGAAATAAGTCGGCGTTTTTGATGTTTTTCAAATGATGAACTCATAAAAGGGTCTGAATTAGTGCTGTAAAAATAATAAAGTATTTGTAAAGAAACTTCAAAAGGTACAAGTCTTTTGTAATCAGAACATACCATTTAACCTGTACAACGTTCAAACCTCCAATATTGTTTTATAATGTCTTTTTTTCTGGTTTGCTTATTAAATATACCCCTCCGGCCACGACAATGCAACTTATTATTTTAATAAGGTTAATGTCTTGTGCATAGGCCTCTTGCATAAAAACATAAGCCAGAATACTAACTATTATAAAACTAACAACAGGTTGTAAATAGGTGTAACTACTAGTAATAGAAGGTGCTAAGTGTTTGAGTGCATAAATATTGAATAGGTATGCAAAAAAGGTCGTAAAAAGTACCACGTACCCAATGGTAAGGTAGGTGTTTAATGTAAATACCTCAAAATCGGTATTTAAAAAACCGGTAATTCCAAAAGGGAAGACATACATGAATCCAAATAGAAATATCCAACTGACCACCGTGATGGCATGGTATTTTTTCATCAAGGTTTTTGCAATAACCAAGTAAAGTCCGTAAGAACTGGCATTTAGCAAGACAAATAAATTCCCTAAAAAAGAACTCGTACCAACGGCTTTATTGCCGTATAGAATTAAAAATATGGCTCCAATAGCACCTATGGTCAATCCTAATATTTTGTTTTTTGTAATACGTTCTTTTAAAATGAAATAACTAAAAATCAATACAATAACAGGTGTGGCGGTAGTTATAATAGAAGCATCAATGGGCGATGTTAAATTAATACCGTGAAAAAACAGCATTTGATTGGCCGCACCGCCAAAGAGCCCACAAAGTGCCAGTCTTAAAAAATCTTTTCGTTCTACTTTTTCTTTAACGAACAGGAGTTTGATGGCCCAAAATAATAGCACACAACAAGAAAGCCGAATAAAAACGAATGCCGTTGGGCCAATTTTATGCGGCATTATGCCTTTGGCAATAATGTAATTGGCACCGTAAATAACGTTGGCACCTAAAAGTGCCAGATGTGCTTTTGTTGAGTTTTTCACAAAATAGGTCCTTTCAAAATAGCTGCAAAATTACGAATTGGTTTCTAAAGAAAAGAGGATAATGTAACTAATTCAAATCGGTAAAAACATAAGTATATGAACACTTCCGTGTTTTCTATTTAAAGCGTAAATTTGCGCTTTTAAAATGGCTTGCAAAGTCGCAAAGCCGCAAAGTTTTTGCTTTTTATTAAATAGAACTTTGCGTCTCTGCGTCTTTGCGTGAAAAAATAAATTTATGCAATACAATTTCAACGAGATAGAAGCCAAATGGCAAAAATATTGGGCAGACAACCAAACGTTTAAAGCTGAAAACCAGAGTGACAAGCCAAAATATTACGTTTTGGATATGTTTCCTTACCCAAGTGGTGCGGGTTTGCACGTGGGGCATCCGTTGGGATATATTGCGTCTGATATTTATGCACGCTACAAACGCCATCAAGGTTTTAATGTATTGCACCCGCAAGGCTATGACAGTTTTGGGTTGCCAGCAGAACAGTATGCCATCCAAACGGGGCAACATCCAGCTATTACCACGGCAGAAAATATTAAAACCTACCGCCGTCAACTCGACCAAATTGGCTTTTCGTTCGATTGGTCGCGAGAAGTGCGAACTTCCGACCCGAGCTATTACAAATGGACCCAATGGATTTTTATTCAATTGTTCAAATCGTGGTACAATAAAGATGCCGATAAAGCACAAGACATCTCTGAATTAATAAATCTTTTCGCTTTGGAAGGAAACTCCAAAGTAAATGCTGTTTGCGATGTTGATATTGAAGCATTCTCAGCAGATGATTGGCATGCCTTTTCATCAGAAAAGCAACAAAAAATACTACTACAATATCGATTGACTTATTTAGCGGAAACGGAAGTGAATTGGTGTCCAGCATTGGGAACCGTTTTGGCAAATGACGAGATTGTCAATGGCGTTTCTGAGCGTGGCGGTCATCCTGTTATCCGAAAAAAAATGACCCAATGGAGCATGCGTATTTCAGCTTACGCCGAACGTTTGCTTCAAGGTTTGGAAAAAATAGACTGGACAGATGCTTTAAAAGAAAGTCAGCGCAATTGGATAGGAAAATCGGTAGGGGCTGCAGTTTCATTTAACGTTATGGCCAATAATGAAAACGGAAGTCATGCTGAGCTTGTCGAAGCATCTCATGTTATAGATGTATTCACCACAAGGCCTGACACCATTTTCGGTGTGAGTTTTATGACTTTGGCTCCAGAACATGAATTGGTGTCGCAAATCACAACACCAGCGCAAAAAGAACAAGTGGAAGCCTATATTCTAGCTACCGCCAAACGTAGCGAACGCGATAGAATGGCGGATGTAAAAACTATTACAGGTGCGTTTACAGGGGCGTATGCCGAGCATCCGTTTACCAAAGAGCCGATTCCTGTTTGGATTGGTGACTATGTGTTGGCGGGCTATGGAACAGGCGCTGTGATGTCCGTGCCATGCGGCGACCAACGTGATTATGATTTTGCAAAACATTTCAATATCCCCATTCCTAATATTTTTGAAGGTGCCGATATTTCGGAAGAAGCGTTTGCCGATAAAGACAAAACCATTATTGCCAATAGCGATTTCTTAAATGGATTGAACTACAAAGAAGCGACCAAAAAGATTATTAATGAACTTGAAAAATTAGGTCAAGGTGAAGGAAAAACCAATTACCGTTTGCGTGATGCGGTGTTTAGCCGTCAGCGGTATTGGGGTGAACCATTCCCGGTATATTATGTAAACGGTATGCCACAGATGATTGATGCCAAACATTTGCCAATCCGTTTGCCAGAAGTTGAAAAATATTTACCAACCGAAACCGGCGAACCACCTTTAGGAAATGCGATAGTTTGGGCTTGGGACACGTCTAAAAATGAAGTGGTTTCTAATCATTTAATCGATAATAAAACCATTCATCCGTTAGAACTCAACACCATGCCAGGTTGGGCAGGAAGCTCGTGGTATTTTAACCGCTATATGGATTCTTATAATGAAAATGAGTTTGCAAGCCAAGACGCTTTGAACTATTGGAAAGATGTCGATTTATACATTGGTGGAAGCGAACACGCCACAGGGCATTTGTTGTATTCTCGTTTTTGGCAAAAATTCTTGTTTGATAAAGGGGTTGTGCCTGTGGATGAGTTTGCTAAAAAACTAATTAACCAAGGAATGATTTTGGGTACCAGTGCTTTTGCATATTATATATTCTATTCAATAGTTGATATTAAAAATGAGAATGTAATTATAAATAAAAAAAATGTTTTTATATCTGAAGAGCAGTACAAAGAAATTCTTAAAGGGAATAAGGAATTAGCAATAGGTATTGTTAAAGTAAAAATTGATAAAGAGTTACTTGAAAGAATAGAAAAAGATGAATTGCATTTAATGACTCCAATTAATTCAACACATGTTCCAGTTGAATATGTTAATTCTTCAGATGAACTAGATATTGAAGCTTTCAAAAATTGGAGACCAGAGTTTAATGAAGCAGAATTCATTTTAGAAGATAATGTCTATAAAGTAGGTCGCGAAGTCGAAAAAATGTCCAAATCCAAATACAACGTGGTCAATCCAGACGATATTGTTGTAGATTATGGTGCCGACAGTTTACGTTTATACGAAATGTTTTTAGGTCCATTAGAGCAATACAAACCATGGAATACGGCAGGTATTACTGGGGTGCATTCATTTCTTAAAAAACTTTGGAAATTGTATGTTGGTAAAAATGGATTGCATGTAAACGATGCCGCACCAACAAAAGAGACTCTTAAAACGCTTCATAAAACCATCAAAAAAGTACAAGAAGATATTGAAAATTTCTCCTTCAACACCTCGGTATCTAACTTTATGATTGCCGTAAATGAGTTGACCGCTCAAAAATGTACTTCAAAAGAAATATTGGAGCCTCTATTGGTTCTGTTGTCGCCGTATGCGCCACATATTGCTGAGGAATTATGGAGTCAATTGGGGCATAACGAATCCATTTCAACAGCACCATTCCCAGAATTTGATGCCAGCCATTTGGTGGAAAGCAGTAAAAATTATCCCATTTCATTCAACGGTAAAATGCGCTTTACTTTAGAGTTACCTATGGATATGAGCAAGGAAGATATCGAGAAAATAGTTTTGGCTCATGAAAAAACCCAAGAGCAACTTGGTGGCAGAACGCCTAAAAAAGTGATTGTGGTTCCTGGTAAAATTGTGAATATTGTAGGGTAAAGATGAATATACCAATAGAAGAGTTAGAGCAAAAATTCTTGTCAACCGCTTTAAAAAACGGACTGTCTTACTGGAAGAAAGACCAATTTGAAGTGATTGACGACAGTACGACCAGCTTAAAAGCGAGGGTTTATGGCACTGACGAATATCTTAGTGAACTCATGTTTTTAAATAATGTTATTGTTGACGTCAATTGTAACTGCCCTAATAACAGGACGCTTTTCTGTAAACACATCGCCATTCTGTACTATGAAAAACTTAAGGATGTTCTGGATTTGAAAAAGTCCAAGTCGAGAAAAGCAACAAAAAAGACTTCAAAAAAGACTTCAAAAAAGAAAATAGAGCAGAATGCGTTTTCTATTGAAATAGCGATTCAAAATCTGTCGGCTGCGAAATTAAAGGAAATAGTCCTTCAAGAGCTGAAAGACAATGTTGATTTTAGACTTCGTTTAGAAAATAAATTCAACCCAAAATACCAATCAAAACAGGAGCTTTACCAGTTTTATAAAACAGAAATACAAGCAGTATTAACAAAGCATAAAAGACGTGGTTATATAGATTATACTGCATCTAATTCTGTAGGTAGAGTGGTTGTGGATTATGCCGACACCGCTTTAGAATATTATGAGAATAGTATGTTTGAAGCGAGTTTTGAAATTTGTAAAGCCATTATAGATACCATGATAAAGCCTTTGGAATACACAGATACGTCTTCAGGGCTTTTTTATCAAGGTTTGGATGAGTCGCTGAACATTGCATTGAACCTAGCCAACACAACACAGTTAAAACCGGCATTACGAAAAAATATGTACACCTTTTTCGTGAAACTTTTTAAAGATAAAAAAACGCATGGATGGGGTTACGAAACCAATTTTATCGATATTTTAATACCGGTATCGGAAACCAACAAGCATAAAGAGGAACTGCTAGATGCTATTTATGATATAGGTATAGATAGACACACCATACAACTCTATAATATTATTAAAAAGTTTGACGGCGAAAAAGCAGCTAAAGCGTTTGTAATTGAACACAAAGCCTTGCCAGAATTCAGAGCTATTTTGTTTGATGAATTCATGGAAAACAAAGATTATGAAGCTGCGAAACAATGTATGTATGAAGGTATTAAAGTCAATGAGGAATCTAGGGGTATTGTAATTAATTGGATTGAAAATTTGTTGGCAATAGCAGAAATAACAAATGATAAGAATTTAGCCATAAAGAGTGCCAAGTCTTTATTTTTAAATTTAAGATTTAGGGTTTATCCTAATGAGGTAGATTATTATGAGATATTGAAAAGCCAATATACAGCAGAAGCGTGGAAAATCGAATGGCCTTTGTTAGTTGAAAAAACAAATGATAAAGCAACTTTAGAGGAAATTTATTTTAGGGAAAACCAATTGGATTTGTTGTTTGAAAGCATTTCTGAAAAACAGGATTTTTATTATGGCCCAAACCACTTAAATTTCAACCACCACCACATAGCGGTTTTATTGCCAAAGTATAATGAGCCTTTTGAACAGCTTTTAAAGAGCAGAATAGTAGATTATATTGATGTTTATAAAGGTAAAAACTATTACAAGGAAGTTTGCACAACCTTAATAGCCTTTAAAAAGCAAGGACTTGATATTAATGGCATAATCATTTTTTTAAAGGAAAATTATCACAGACGCCCCTCTTTAATGGGTCGATTACATGAATATTTTGAATAAATGACTGACAAAATTTCTTAACTAATATTTGGCTTATTTTTTGTTATAATAGAAGTAAATTTGTTAAAATAAAAACTAAAAAATGATAGGATATTATATAATTATTGGCGCCATAGCCTTAGTGAGTTGGTTGGTGAGCAATCAATTAAAACGAAAGTTTGAAAAATACTCAAAAGTACAACTGCACAATGGTATGAGTGGTGCTGAAATTGCTGAAAAAATGTTGGCAGACCACGGCATTCGCGATGTTGAGGTCATTTCAACCCCAGGTCAATTGACAGACCATTACAATCCAAAAAATAAAACCGTTAACTTAAGTGAAGCCGTTTATAACCAGCGCAATGCAGCGGCTGCGGCAGTTGCTGCTCACGAGTGCGGCCATGCCGTACAGCACGCCCAAGCTTATGAATGGCTAAAAATGCGTTCTGCTTTGGTGCCTGTAGTAAGTGTCACTTCCGGCATGTCGCAATGGATTGTTTTTGGAGGTTTGATGCTTATGGCAACCAATTTAATTGGTGGCATGGGCTTTTATGTGGCCGTAGCAGGATTGACTATGATGGCGTTTGCAACGCTTTTTAGTGTCATCACCTTGCCTGTGGAATATGATGCGAGTAACCGGGCCTTGGCATGGTTGAAAAACAGAAATATTGTCTCTCCAGAAGAATATAAAGGTTCTGAAGATGCCCTTAAATGGGCGGCAAGAACCTATTTGGTTGCTGCTATTGGTGCCATTGCATCCTTACTTTATTGGGCACTTCAAGTTTTTGGAGGCAGGGATTAATACTGTATTTATAAATTATCAAAAGCTCTGACCTGTTTCAGGGCTTTTTTTGTTTCTTTATGTCAAAACCTTTTTTAGAAATGGATCATCACTTAAAATACTATCACGAACATTTAGAAAAATATCAAGCCGAAGCGCAACAGCTGTATAAAAAAATGACGGCTTTAAGTATGTTAAGGTTAGCTGTGTTCATAGGCGCATTTTTTGGGGCTTACATGACTTTCAATACATGGCAAATAGCTGTTTCTATAATCGTTTTAGGTATTGTGATTTTTGCAGTGTTGTTGTCCAGATACACAGATGTTAAAGCACAAAGAGCTTTCAACAAAGCTCTTGCCGACATCAATAATGAAGAAATCAAAATAGCATCGGGCGATTTTCATGATAGGGATAAAAGTTTGCAATTTCAAGACCCCAATCATTTTTATAGTTTGGATATCGATTTGTTTGGTCGCGGTTCTTTTTTTCAATGTGTTAACAGAACTACAATTAACGAAGGCACTCAAAAACTAGCAGATGTCTTAACGGCCAATGCTATAAATCATATTGGATTACGGCAAGACGCCATTAAAGAACTGCGGGATAAAATAAAATGGCGACAAGATTATACCGCCACATCCAGTTTGGTAACGGTGGAAACACCCGCAAAAAAAATCATCCATTGGTTGCAAACACATCATATGTTTTTGCCAAAAACCATGCAATGGCTTCCTTTGGTTTTCAGTATATCATCATTATTGATTTTTTCATTGACCATATTTAATGTTATTAACTATCAAGCCATTATAGGCTATTGGCTATTGATTGGTTTGGCAATTACAGGGCGTTATCTCAAAAAAATAAATGTGTTGGCCTCCAATACCGATAAGGTTAGAGATACGTTTAGGCAGTACGCCCTTTTATTGGATTTGATTGAAAAGGCTTCTTTTTCTTCGGAATTGTTAAAAGAAAAACAACAGCAAATCCAATCGGGAGATAAAAAAGCATCTGCTGTTTTTAAGGAGTTTTCAAAATCTTTGGACGGTTTGGACAATCGTAATAATCTGATTTCTGCCATCTTAGGAAATGGGTTTTTTCTGTCGGATTTAAGATACAGTTATTACATTGAACAATGGATTGAGCTCCATGCCGATAAAGTGGCGGATTGGTTTGACGTGGTGTCTTTTTTCGATGCTTATAATTCATTAGGAAACTACGCCTACAATCATCCTGATTTTGTGTTTCCAGAAATCAAAACCAATGGTGCGGTCATTAATGCAGAAGGATTGGGACACCCTTTGTTGGACAAAACAAAGCGAGTCGATAGCGATGTAATCATTGAAAATGAACAATTTTTTATTGTGACTGGCGCAAATATGGCAGGAAAGAGCACGTTTTTGCGAACCATATCTTTGCACATTGTGATGGCAAATGTAGGGCTTCCTGTTTGCGCTAAAACCAGTAATTATTCGCCAGTAAAATTGATTACAAGCATGCGAACTACGGATTCTTTAGCAGATGAAAGTTCGTATTTCTTTTCAGAATTAACACGTTTGAAATACATTGTAGATGCCATTCAAAAAGAACCGTATTTTATAGTTTTGGATGAAATTTTAAAAGGCACCAATAGCACAGATAAAGCGATAGGTTCCCGAAAATTTGTTAAAAAACTGGTCGCATCAAACGCCACAGGCATCATTGCCACACACGATTTGAGTTTGTGCGACATCGAAAAAGAATTGGATGCTGTGAAGAACCATTATTTTGATGCCGAAATCATTAATGATGAGCTTCATTTTGATTACACATTAAAAACAGGTGTTTGCCAAAACATGAACGCCTCTTTTCTACTCAAAAAAATGAATATTGTTTAGATAATCAGTATCTTTTATATATGGATTCGTGATGTGTTAAAGTCATCATAAAAGCTGTGACTTCTATGGTCTTTCGGGTCCAAAAAGGATAACACTAAAAATAAAAAAATGACATTTCAAAAGTTAATATTATCAATACTAACAGTAATTCTGGTATCTTGTGGCAGTAGCGAACGCGTTATTACAGAAGACGGCACCGTTTATGAAGTAAAAGGGAAAAAATTTTTCAATAAAAGTAAAAATGTTACCGATCAATTGTCTTCAAAAGATAAAGAAAACATAAAAGCCACTCTGGATAAGCGTTTAGAGGCTGAACGTCTTGCAGAAGAAAAACAAGAAGCCTTGGAAAATGAACAGAAGCGTATTGAAAAAACCATTGAAGAAGCAGAAAAAAAACAAAAAGCACTTGAAGAAAAACAAGAGCAGTTAGAGGAAAATCTGGAGGCTAAAGAAGATGCACGCGATGCTATTTTAAAAGCCAAATCACGTTTACAGGATAAAAAAGAAAAATATCAAAAACTAAAAGAGGCTGGAAAATTATCATTGCGAGATGAAGAAAAATGGAACGGCCGTTTTTCTGATTTAGATGGAGATATAAAAGAGGCCATGCAAGCACTTGAAAATTTAAAATAAGAATTATGAAAAAATGGATGATTGTTTTGTGCGCCACATGTTGCATGTACCTAAATGCACAAGAAGTTACTGTTAATGGCGTTGTGTACACCGTTAAAAAAGATGCTATTTTGAAAGACGGTAAAGCTGTGACTGAAACGCTATCTGTTGAAGAGCAACAGAACATCAGAATTACTTTAGAAAAAGTGGAAGCCGAAGCCGATATAGCTAAAAAAAGAGAAAAAGCACTTAAAAAAGCCGAAAAAGAACAAAAAAAGGCTGAAAAAAAACAGAAACAAGCCGAAAAAGCCTTAAAACAAAAAGAAAAGGCGCAATCAAATTTTGAAAAATCTGCCAAAAAGCACAAAGATGCCATTGAAAAATATGAAAAATTGAAAAAGAAGGGCAAACTTTCTCCAGAAGATGAAAGCAAATGGCTGAAAAAAATTGATAAACTAAAAGAAGCCAACGAAAAGGCCAAAAGAAAACTTTAGAAGTTCAATAGTATAAATGCAAAATAAACTTAAAATAGCATTGATGCAATCGGATTTGGTTTGGGAAAACCCTGAACAAAACCGGCACAACTTTACCCAAAAAATTGAAAGTATTATTGAAACGGTAGATATGGTCATTCTGCCAGAAATGTTTACTACAGGTTTTACCATGAATGCTAAAAAAGTAGCAGAAACCATGCAGGGAGAAACGGTGTCTTGGATGAAAAGCATGGCGTTAAAAAAGAATGCCGCTATTTTGGGGAGTGTGGTTATTTTAGAACATAATAAGTTTTACAACAGATTTCTTTTTGTAGAACCTTCAGGAATCATCAACTATTATGACAAACGCCACACGTTTACATTGGTCGGCGAAAATGAAACCTATTCAGCTGGCACAAAAAAACTCATTATTGACTATAAGGGTTGGCGCATTTGTCCGTTGATTTGTTATGATTTACGTTTCCCAGTTTGGGCTAGAAACGTAGAGGATTATGATGTTTTAATCTATGTAGCCAATTGGCCAAAACCAAGGGTATCCGCTTGGGATGCCTTATTAAAAGCACGAGCCATTGAGAATATGAGCTATTGTGTGGGCGTGAATCGTGTGGGGATTGATGGTGTAAATAGTGAATATTCTGGACATTCCGCAGTATATGACGTATTGGGAAATAGCATCACGTCTTTTGTTCCTTTTGAAGAAAAAACAGAGATTGTTGTTTTAGAAAAAAGACACGTTGAAGTTTATAGAAATAAATTTAAATTTTTGGATGATAAGGATAATTTTAATGTTTTGTAGGATAATATTTTTTTTATATATTTTTATTCCTACATTTAGCATGTTTAATTATAAAATTTAAATCATGAAAAAATTAAGTTTAAAAAATTTAAAGCTAGAACCTAAAGATTTGATTGAAAGAAATCAATTAAAAAGTGTTATTGGTGGTTATGGTGGTTATGGAGGTGATGAACTTTGGATAGCTAAAGTTACTTGTAATGGTGGAACTTATGCTTTTACAAGTGGATGTCGTACTATGGAATGGATTGATTCAGAACTTCCACATATGTGTAGTACTAGTGGTATTCAAAGTGTTTATTATTTTGGGTGTGCTTAATGGAAATATCTCATTTAATTAAATTTTAAAATCTCAGATTAAATATTGACCTGAGATTTTTTCTATTCTATAGAATTAAAGGACGTTTATTTTCTAAAAAAAACAAGGGTTTACTCGAATCAGCCAGTTTTAAAACAACTACACAAATATGTTAATATCTCATATTCTGTGTGGTTTTTAGGAGTACAATTTTTTTATAATTTCTATAAAATGAAAACAGCTTTTTCATAGAAGAGTAAATTCATATATTATATCAAAATATGCTCTAATTTCTATCTCCTCTTTATTATAGCTAATTCTTTCGGGTTGTGTCTTTTTAAGATAACTTCCAGTATCATATTTTTTATTGCCATTGGTATCATGAATCACTCTTATAAAATATTTGCTGGGTGTGATATTTAAAAAGTCAAGAGGCTTGGCATCTGTAGCATATTGCTCGTATTTTACTTCACCACTATCATCGGTTAATTGTACGATTACTGGGTAGGTAGCATTGGCCAAGACCAAGCGTAAATTGCCATAAGTGTCTTTACTACTTGTTCGTAATGAATAATTTAAAGTATCGTTTTTTTTGCCAAAAAAACCTGTAAAGGCCTCTGGTAGGGCTTGTATTTTATATTCATTGGATTCCGTTTTCGGGAATTTGAACGTTATGGTATTTTTAATGGTATCAAAACCTGTTGTAAAAGCCACTTTGGTAGAATCTTTATCTAAAATAGTCACTTTTGAAGCGTCAAAAACACTAATGGGAGTGGTCCCAGAAATTTCAAAATCTTCTTCATAGGCAATGTTCCCAGAAGGTACTGCTTTTAAGGTCAAAGAATCCCGATCCATCTTTCGTAACCTCACTGGGTATTGATTGATGGTGTCCATGTCTGGATGCGACACTTGGAACACGAGCGAATCCAGTTCCAAACGTGGTTTGTACCAATAATAAAGCGTATCGGTTTTTGCATCTTTGGTAATGGCATATTCAAACTCATCGGGTGTTTCGGTAAGCAAATCAATGCGCATATTTTTATAATCGCCTTCATATCCAAATTCAATTTTTTCACCAGCGACCAATTTTGGTCTTGTGGCTTTAAAATCAATGTCTTCAGAAAACAGTTTCAGGGTGTAAAGCGAGTCTGTTGGCACATCAATAGGTGTTTTGTAAAACCCTATTTTATCTGTTTTTTGCTGAAACTTATAATCGCTGTTTTTGTCTTTTAAGGCGATGAGCATATACTTGCCAGCTTTCACGTTTTCAATGGAAAAGGTGGTTAAACTGTCTAAAGTATTGGTAATGTATTTGGGCGTTTCTTTGTAAACGATGGAATCGGTATAAGCAGAATCTACTTCATAAAGCATGACCGAAACAAAGGGTTCTGTTTTTTTATTGAAGGCATCCACTATTTTCCCATTAACGGTAAGCGAATCGATGTAATCGCCTGTGGAGAACACATAACGGTAATATGGATACGGATTACCTTCGTTATTATCAACAATACTGTTCCCGAAATTGAAAGCGTATGTGGTATTGGGTTGAAGGGTGTCGTAGATTTTGATTTTAATATATTCGCTTGCACCCCCAAGTGGTGTGATTTCGGGCTGCGTTTTCATGGGTGGCGAAATAATAAGCTGCTTTTGTAGGTTTTTGATCTGGATGTATTCATCAAAATAAATACGGATTTCCTTCGCATTAAAATTAGTGGAAAAATTTTCTGGAATGGCTTTGGTAATCTTAGGTGGCGTGATGTCTTTTGGGCCACCTTCGGGCGTTCCGCGATTGGCACAGTTGATAAAAACCAAGCATAAAAACGCTATAAAAATAAAACTTGAAAGGGCTTTGTTCATTACCAATTTAAAATTTGCACAAACCTACACAAAATTAGAGATATAACGAAAGAGTTACGACGCTATTGCGATAGATGCCACACTTATTTTTACATTTGATGCTTGCTGTAGTACGGTAATGCAGGCTTCCATAGTGGCACCTGTGGTTATCATGTCATCAACCAAAAGAATGTGTTTGTTTTCAATAGTTTGTGGGTTTTTCAGCATAAATAGTTCATCATTGTCGTTCCACCTTATCAAGCGTGTTTTTAAGGTTTGTGATTCTGTGTTGGTCACTTTCAGTAACACATCGTCTTTATAATCAACTTGTAAAGCTTCGGCAATTTGTTGCCCAAATTTAGTCACTTGGTTATAACCTCTTTTTTTTAGTTTTTTTTTGTGCATGGGTACGGGTATAACCATGTCAATAGCTTTGTAAGCTTCAACCGTGCTCAATTCGCCGCCAAGCCAATTTCCTAAAAATAGACCAATGTTTTCTTTGCCTCGGTATTTCAATTCGTGAACGAGATGCTGCACGACGCTTTTTTTATGAAAACGAAGTAAGGCCGTGGCATTTTCAATTTTAACCCGTCCGTAAAATGTTTTTAAAACCGTGTCGTCATTATTAAAATGAAAATTGGTAACAGGTAAACTGTGGCGGCAAGAAATGCATAGGTCGCTTTCATTATCATTGAGTAGGTTGTTGCAAGCATAACAAACTTTAGGAAAAAATAAATGGATTAGTGCGTTGAGCATGAATGGTGAAATGAAAATTTCTTGATAGGTAAACTTACTTAAAAAATAAATACCTTTGTGGCTTTATTTTTAATCAAAGCATTCCGTTTGTTTCAAGCGGTTTTATATTTTTGCACCTATGGCAAATCAAGATGATCAATTTAAGAAAGTAATCTCTCATGCAAAGGAGTATGGTTACGTGTTCCAGAGTAGCGAAATTTACGATGGATTAAGTGCAGTTTATGACTATGCGCAAAATGGCGCGGAGTTAAAAAAGAATATTCGCGACTATTGGTGGAAAGCCATGGTGCAGATGAATGATAATATTGTGGGCATCGATTCCGCTATATTCATGCATCCCACCACTTGGAAAGCGTCTGGGCACGTTGATGCTTTTAATGACCCGTTAATAGACAACAAAGATTCGAAAAAGCGTTACAGGGCCGATGTATTGATTGAAGATTATTGTGCTAAAATTGAGGCAAAGATTGACAAAGAAGTTGAAAAAGCTGAAAAACGTTTTGGAGATGCTTTCAATAAAGCCGAGTTTGTTTCTACAAACGGACGTGTTTTAGGCTACCAAGAAAAAATAGACAGTACGCTTTCGCGCATGGCAAAATCTTTGGAAAATGAAGATTTGGCGGATGTGAAGTTGCTTATAGAAGAATTGGAAATCGCTGATCCATTAACAGGAAGCAGAAATTGGACCGATGTGAAGCAGTTCAATTTAATGTTTGGCACGAAGTTAGGGGCTTCCGCAGAAAGTGCGATGGATTTATATTTACGCCCCGAAACGGCTCAAGGTATTTTTGTGAACTTTTTGAACGTTCAAAAAACGGGACGTATGAAAATACCTTTCGGAATTGCACAAACAGGAAAAGCTTTTAGAAATGAGATTGTAGCAAGACAATTTATTTTTAGAATGCGCGAGTTTGAACAAATGGAAATGCAATTTTTCATTAAACCAGGCACTCAAAAAGAATGGTTTGAGCATTGGAAAGAAACCAGAATGAAATGGCATTTATCTCTGGGAATGGGCAGTGATAATTACCGTTTTCACGATCACGAAAAATTGGCGCATTATGCAGATGCCGCCACCGATATTGAATTCAAATTCCCATTTGGGTTTAAGGAATTGGAAGGCATCCATTCCCGAACCGATTTTGATTTAAGTCAGCATGAAAAATTCTCTGGAAAAAAACTACAATATTTTGATACCGAAGAAAATAAAAATTATGTGCCGTATGTATTAGAAACCTCTATTGGTTTGGACCGAATGTTTCTAGCTGTGTTCTCAAATTCATTGGTTGAAGAAGAGCTTGAAAACGGAACAACACGAACCGTTTTAAGATTGCCAGCGGTTTTAGCACCGATAAAAGCGGCCGTATTACCATTGGTTAAAAAGGATGGTTTACCAGAAGTCGCAAAACAAATCGTAGAAGATTTAAAATGGGATTTTAATGTGGATTATGATGAAAAAGATGCGGTTGGCCGCCGTTACAGAAGGCAAGATGCCAACGGTACACCATTTTGTATTACGGTAGATCACGATACTTTGGAGGACAACACGGTAACCATTCGTCATAGAGATTCCATGGATCAACAACGTGTTAAAATTGAATATTTACGGGATATTATTAAACAAGAAGTAGATGTGCGTTCTTGGTTGATGAAAATGTGAATTCCTGCGAAACAGGAATCTTATCAAAAAACCTACGAGAGCTAAATTCAAAATTGAACTGAAAAAAGCTGGATTATTCGTTTTTAACTTATAATCCGGTTTTGTTTATATACTAATCTGTCTATCAATTTGTTGTTCCAGAGAAATAAACGTTTCCGTTCTTGAAACTCCAGAAATAGATTGGATTTTTTCGTTTAGCAAAAACATGAAATGTGCATTGTTTTTGCAAGCTATTTTAACAAAAATATTCCATTGCCCCGTCGTGCAATGGCATTCCAGAATCTCCGGAATTTTTTTAAGCAGTTTTATGGCCTCTACATTGGTCATGCTTTTATCCAAAAAAATGCCCACATACGCCAAGGTAGAATAACCCAATACTTGTGGGTTTACAGTCAATTTGTATTTTGAAATCAATTTTGATTTTTCAAGTTTTTTAAGCCGTTGATGGATGGCGGCTCCAGAAATACCCACGTTTCTGGCAATTTCTAAAATAGGTGTTCTGGCATCTTCCATTAAGGCGCGAAGTATTTTTTTGTCAATCCCATCAATGGTTAGAGTACTGTCTTTTTGTTTCATCTGTTTCTGTTTATACTTATGGTTTTTAATTGTCAGATGTAACATTCTATAATCTTTATTAAAGATTGTTCTTTTGGTTTGAATGTTTCATAAAGCTTTCAATCTAAAACATAAAAATACTAAAAGCATTGTGATTTGAAACATTAAGCAGAAATATTCACTTTTATTTTTGGTTCTGTGAGCGAAGTGGTCTTAAGTCTTTTATCGGACAATAATATTTCCAATACTGAAAATTGTTGCCTATTTTCGTTTATTGAAAAAATCTTTTTAAAAATGCATTAAAATGACCAATAAAACGCTATTGATAACGGCTTCTTTTTTAGGATTAACAAGTATTATTTTGGGGGCTTTTGGTGCGCATGGATTGAAGGCCTTGATTTCTGCGGAATCTTTGCAAACCTTTGAAACGGGCGTGAAGTATCAAATGTACCATGCTCTATTACTGCTGTTTGTGGGCGCTACACCTTTAATTTCGCTTAAAGCGAAAAAAACAATTTTCTATTTGATAGTTGTGGGCTGGTTGTTTTTCTCAGGTTCTATTTATGGTTTGGCAACTAATGATTTGTCGAGCTTTGATTTTAAAAGTATTGGTTTTATTACACCTATTGGCGGTTTGTTGCTTATTTTGGCTTGGGTAGTTTTGATTATGGATTTTTTTAGAAATAAATAAGCAAAGGGTAAAAATATAAAAGCTCGATTTTTAATAAACCGAGCTTTGTTGGTTGTAATTAATCTGATTTTTTAGTGAAGCTGAAGCATCATAAAAAGATTAAAGTATAATAATCAAAAGTAAAATAATGATAATGGCACCACTGGAAATATAAAGTCCGTTTCCTGAGCGTCTTACGGCTTTTTTCATGTCACGGACTTCTTTGCGTAATGCTTTCTTTTCATCACGGCTTAAATGAGATCGATCCATGTCTTTTATTTCGTTAAGGCGATCAATCATGGTTTTGATTTCTGCAGGAATCTCATTAGCATGTGTTGCGGTATGTGTTGGCGGTTTTTCAGTGGCCATAATAGTATTGGGAAATACGCCAAATGATAGTAGCATCATCGCGATGCAAAGCACTTTTTTGTTCATAATGTGGATTTTTTAAGTGTTAGTTTTATAAATATACAATTTTTATAAAATGTTTACATTGGTCTTGCATATTAAAATTGACGCAATAAAACAAAAAAGGGATGATTTTAAATAAATCACCCCTTTTCAAATTTTTATAACATACGGCTATTTTCCTTTATTAGCCTGTTCTATGTATTTTTCCAATGCCATGGTCATTGAAGGTGTTTCGGGTGTTGGTGCGGCAATATCCACACGCAATCCTTTTTCTTCAACCGCTTTAATGGTGGTGTTCCCAAAAACAGCGATGCGTGTTTCGTTTTGTTTAAAATCCGGGAAGTTTTGAAACAAAGATTCAATACCTGAAGGACTGAAAAACACTAACACATCATAGGAAACATCTGCTAAATCTGAAAGATCGCTCACTACGGTTTTGTAAAAAGTGGCCTGTTTCCAGTTAACCCCCAAAGTGTTTAATGTTTCTGGTACCTCGTCTTTTACTTTATCGGTATTTGGTAACAGAAATTTTTCGTCTTTATATTTTTTGATCAAAGGCGAAAGTTCAGAAAAAGAACGTTTGCCAACATAAATTTTTCGTTTTCTGTATACCACATATTTTTGTAAATAATATGCAACGGCTTCAGATTGGCAAAAGTATTTCATGGTGTCGGGCACTTTGAAACGCATTTCATCAGCGACTCTAAAAAAGTGATCTACGGCATTTCTACTGGTCAAAATAATGGCAGTATAATTTTTTAAATCTACTTTTTGTTGTCTAACATCTTTTGCAGGAACGCCTTCTACATGAATAAATGGTCTGAAATCTATTTTTACCTTTTGTTTCTCTTGAAGCTCAAAATATGGGGAGTTTTCAATTTTAGGTTCAGGTTGAGAGACTAAAATGGTTTTCACTTTCATAGGCACAATTAGGAATTAATTACTTTATATAAAATGATATAAGGTGCAATTTCAAGAGCGCAAAGATACAAAATAAAATAAAACAAGTTTGGTTTTATTAAACTTTGGTGTTCTTTAAACGAGATGATTAACCCGATGAGGTTGATAATTAACAGAAAAATAACAGCCATGTAAATATGGGTTAACGTTGGGCTGATGCTGAATATTAATACGGCATTTATCGGAATCAATAAAACGCCTAAAAAATTTTTATAAGTAATTTTTTGAAACAAGTATTGGTCTATCAGTTTGTCAATTTCAAAAAGACTCCCAATCAGTCTTTCAGAAAGCACTTTTATTAAAATAACCGCACCTGCACCAACAATAAGTTTAAATAGGATGTTGATATTAGTTGTTTTATAATCAATAAGTTGCCTGTATATTATGAAGCAAAATATAGCTACTGAAATAATCAGGTTAATAAATAAAAGCGCATCAAATTTATCTAAGAATTTTTGGTCTCGTATATAGATTTTTAAATAATTGGAGTTTCCTAAAACGGACATGAATTCGTCAAACCGTTTGGGATATATTAGTTTTGTAACACCAATAAACACCAATCCTACGACCATTAAGATTGTAAATAATTCATTTGAAGCAACGTGTCTTAGCATGCCATAAAATTATTATAAATATTAACAACCATAGGATAATTATTGGCTTATATTTAAAAAAAATAATCTTTTAATAATGTACATTTGCTGAAATTATGTGTTTTGGGAAGAAATCGCATGCTATAAAAAAAGCAAACGATTACTTTTAAAGTCACAAATGAACTAAAAAAACGATAAATCAAACGAATGAAAAACGCTCTTGTTATCATTCCAACATACAACGAAATTGAAAACATTGAAGCCATTATCAGGGCTGTGTTTTCTCAATCAAACGATGTTCATGTGCTTATTGTAGATGATAGTTCACCAGATAAAACGCCTGAAAAGGTAAAAGAACTTCAAAAAGAGTTTTCAAACAGATTGTTTTTGGAGTTGAGAAATGAAAAATCTGGTTTAGGCACCGCGTATATCCATGGTTTTAAGTGGGCGTTAAATAAAACATACCAATATGTTTTTGAAATGGATGCTGATTTTTCACATAATCCAGACGATTTGCAAAAACTGTACAATGCTTGTGCTTTGCAAGGTGCCGATGTGGCTATTGGTTCGCGTTACGTTACGGGCGTGAATGTGGTCAATTGGCCCATGGGAAGAGTGCTCATGTCTTATTTTGCATCCAGATATGTGCGGCTGATCACAGGTATGAAAATACATGACACCACCGCTGGCTTTGTCTGTTACAAGCGAACGGTTTTGGAGACTTTAAATTTGAATAAAATTAAATTTGTTGGGTATGCCTTTCAAATAGAAATGAAATTTAAGGCCCATCTTAAAAAGTTTGAAATTATTGAAGTGCCGGTTATTTTTACAGATAGAACCAAAGGAGAGTCCAAATTAAGCTCAGGTATTATTTCTGAAGCTATTTTTGGTGTTATTTCCATGAAACTTAAAAGTTTATTTAAGAAGTAGAAATTTATGCAATTAAAAACAACACTTATAAAAAATGCCCACATTGTAAATGAGGGGACTATTTTTAAAGGCGATTTATTGATAGAAGGCGAATTGATTAAAGAGATCAGTGAGTCGATAAGTGCAAAATCATCAGACGTGCACGTTATTGATGCCGAAGGCAAGTATATTTTGCCAGGAGCTATTGATGATCAAGTGCATTTTAGGGAGCCGGGTTTAACACAAAAAGCCTGTATTGAAACTGAAGCAAAAGCAGCGATCGCAGGTGGTATTACGTCTTTTATAGAAATGCCGAATACCAATCCGCAAACCACGACCATTGAAAAACTGGAAGAAAAGTTTGCCATTGCTTCCAGAACATCTGCTGCCAATTACTCATTTATGTTTGGGGGCACAAACGATAATTTGGATGAAATTTTAAAAGTAGATCCACATCAAGTAGCAGGGTTGAAATTGTTTTTAGGCTCATCCACAGGAAATATGTTGGTAGATAATCCAGAGGTTATAGAAAACATTTTTTCAAAAACAAACTTATTGATATCGGTGCATTGTGAAGATGAGGCCACTATCAAAAAGAATTTTGAAGCCCATCTTGAGAAATTTGGAGAGGATATCCCCATAAAATACCATCCTATTATCAGAAGTGAAGAAGCTTGTTATTTATCGTCTTCAAGAGCCATTGAATTGGCTAAGAAAACAGATGCTAGATTGCATGTATTTCATTTGTCAACAGGAAAAGAAACCGCTTTGTTTGATAATAAAATTCCACTTAAAGATAAAAAAATCACGGCTGAGGTTTGCATACACCATTTGTGGTTTTCAGATGAAGATTATGATGAAAAAGGCACGCTTATCAAATGGAACCCTGCGGTAAAAACAGCTTCAGACAGAGAACAATTGTGGGAAGCTTTGCTAGATGATAGAATAGATGTGATTGCCACAGACCATGCGCCACATACAATAGAAGAAAAAAATAACGTTTATACTAAAGCACCCTCTGGAGGGCCTTTGGTGCAACACGCATTGCCGGCCATGCTGGAAATGTACCACCGCGGTAAAATTTCCATTGAAAAAGTGGTTGAGAAAATGTGCCATAACCCAGCCATTTTGTTTCAGGTTGAACGTCGTGGGTATATCAAGCCAGGGTATTATGCCGATTTGGTCATGGTAGATTTAAACAACCCTTGGACGGTTAAAAAAGACAATCTTTTGTATAAATGTGGTTGGTCGCCTTTTGAGGGCATTACGTTTAAATCAAGAATTACACATACCTTTGTAAATGGAAGTTTGGTTTACCATAATTCAAAGTTTTATAATTTGAATGCTGCCAAACGATTAACTTTTAACAGATAATGTTACATCGATTTTTAATATTTTTTTGCACCGCACTTTTATTGAGCGCTTGTTATGGCAATAAAAAGCCAGAGAAGCCAGAAAACCTGATTTCAAAAAAAGAGATGGTCAATATTTTGATGGACATAAAAATAATGACATCGGCCAACGGGATAAATAAAGAGATACTTGATGAAAATGGTGTGCATCAAGAAGATTATATCTACAAAAAGTATCATATAGATAGTTTGCAATTTGCTTTGAGCAATGAATATTATTCTCATTACTTGGTGCAATATGAATCTATATATGCCAAGGTAAATGATAGTTTAAGTGTACTGAAAGAATTGTATTTAAAGCAAAATGAACGAGAGGTAAAGAAAAAACGAATACAGGATTCCTTAGCAAAAATAGTTTCAGATACTCTAGTGAGCCAAAAAGAACTTTTGAGAAAAGAAGAAGATTTGGAGTCTGCTGTAAAAGAAATAGAAGGCCTTATTGAGCCTGTTTCTGATAATGATTCCCAACTTCAGTAATACTCTGATCAATCGGTTTAAATTCAAAATCCAATTCAGATTTTATTTTGTTATTGCTATAGTTAGAATTCGTTGTTAATGCTTTTGCAAGGTTTTTTGTTAAAAGCCTCCGTTTTCCTGTTAATTTGTGTTTTAGCCAATCTAGTCTCCAAGCCATGCCCAGAAGCCAAGGTTTTGCCATTTTTAAAGGTGGTTTTGCATCAACAGCTGTTGCTAAAGTTTGTAAAAATTGTTTGTATGTCCAATTTTCAGACACTAAAATAAAAGATTCGTTTTCAATAGGGCTTTTCAAAAGTTGTGTCATAGCAGAAACCACATCTTCAACATCTACAAGTCCTACGGAGCCAGATGTATAATAGGTCATGCCGTTGGCTGCCCTTTTAAATAAACTGCCGCTTCCATAACGCCAAATACCAGCCCCTAAAATAACGCCGGGTTTTACAATTACCACAGGCAAACCTTCTTGAGATGCGCGCCAAACTTCCATTTCTGCACCATATTTTGTAATAGCATATACGTTGTTATCTGCTTCAGGATTCCAATGGGTTTCTTCGGTTGTCGGTTCATTTTTAGGCGGATCGCCCAAAGTGGCCACAGAACTTACATAACATAATTTTTTAACGGCATGTGATAAACACATATTAACCATATTGGCGGTGCCTTCAATATTAGTTTTCCTTAAAAGGTTATATTTATTGGGCTCAAAAGAAACCAAAGCCGCACAATGATAGACGTGAGTAACACCTGCAAAAGCTTCGGTTAATGAAGGGATATCAAGAATATCACCTTCTACCCAATCAATGGCATTAAAAAGGGGGGCAACATTTTCTGTATAAGTTGAAAATACATTTTTAACCTTATCAAGTTTGCGCTTATTTCTGTAAATAGCCCTAACGTTTTCATTATTGCTTACCAATTTGTAAAGTAAATGAGACCCAACCAGTCCCGTGCTTCCTGTAACTAATATCATAGCACTAAAATAATAAATATTCAAAGTATTAGCATAGCATAGAGCGGTATTTAGTTTTTATTAATCAGTAAGTGGGCTTTTTTCTTTAAAAAAATGAGACGAAACTACTCAATGGCTTTGAAACATTAAAACTTTCAACTTTAAACTTAAAGAATTATACATTGATTTTTATCTTTGCCGTAGTTTACTAAAAATAAAGAATAATGATAAAGAATTTTGTTGAAGAATTAACATGGAGAGGCATGGTACATACCGTAATGCCAGGTGCTGAAAATCACTTACTGGAGACTATGCGCAATGCTTATATTGGTTTTGATCCCACGGCAGATTCTTTACATATTGGCAACTTAGTGCCTATTATGGTATTGGCCCATTACCAACGTTGCGGGCATAAACCGGTTGCTTTGGTGGGCGGTGCAACAGGGATGATAGGCGACCCATCGGGAAAATCTAACGAGCGTAATTTGCTTGATGAGCCTACCTTGCGCCATAATCAAGAAGCCATAAAAAATCAATTGTCGCATTTTTTGGATTTTGAAAGTCAAGCTGAAAATGCTGCTATTCTTGTGAATAATTACGATTGGATGAAAGATTTCTCGTTTTTGGAATTCATTCGCGATGTTGGTAAGCACATTACCGTAAATTACATGATGGCGAAAGATTCTGTAAAAAACAGAATTTCTTCGGAAGAAGCGTCTGAAGGTATGAGTTTTACCGAGTTTACCTATCAATTGGTTCAAGGGTATGATTTTCTTCATTTATATAAAAACAATAATTGCACCATCCAAATGGGTGGGAGTGACCAATGGGGCAATATTACAACAGGCACCGAATTAATTAGAAGAATAGGAAACGGAAAAGGGTATGCCATTACTTGTCCGCTCATTACAAAATCAGACGGTTCTAAATTTGGGAAGTCTGAGGGTGGTAATGTGTGGTTGGACCCCAACAGAACATCGCCCTATAAATTCTATCAATATTGGTTGAATTCCAGTGATGAAGATGCCGAAAAGTATATCAAGATTTTTACTTTTTTATCAGAAGCCAATATTTTGGGTATCATAAAAGAACACCAAGAATCACCACGCTTACGGGTGTTGCAAAAACGCTTGGCGGAAGAAATCACAACCATGGTACATTCCAAAGAAGATTTGGGAAATGCCATAAAAGCAAGTGCCATTCTTTTTGGTAATTCAACCAGTGATGATTTAAAACAGCTGAACGAGCAGACTTTTTTAGATGTTTTTGATGGTGTGCCGCAAACGGAGATTTCTAAATCGGATGTTGAAAACGGTTTGGATGTTATAGCGGCTTTGGCAGAAAAAGGTGGCTTTTTAAAATCGAACAGTGAAGCCAGACGCGCTTTAAAAGAGAATTCCATTTCTGTAAATAAAGAAAAAGTTCAAGAAGGCTACATGATAAGCGAAACCGATTTGATAAACAACAAATTTGTGCTCTTGCAGCGTGGGAAGAAAAATTATTTTGTATTGAGAATGGTGTAGAAAATAAGAAAGCCTGATTTTTCAATCAGGCTTTCTACAACTAACCAACTAAAAAAATTGAATTTTTGTTTTTCTTAGCGTTTATTTGGTCGTGTTTTTCATTGAGAACTTACAAAAAAATAGTTTATTTTTTAGATTCAATAGTTTTCCAATTTTTATCTGCTTTTTTCTTTAATTGATCTGCACCTTCTTTTTGCCACAATTCTAAAGTGTTGGTGCCCCAAGCGTTATAAAATAAATAGAGCTTTCCGTTCCGTATTTCAAAAGTTTCTGGATCAATACTAACTTTTTTGGAATCAGAGCCAATGGCGTAAGCACAGTAACCACCGTATTGAGGTATGTATTTTTCAGGATTTTTTTTAAAAAGATTTAGGTTTTTTTCTGATGAAAATTTGTATTTCACACCATCAAATTCAGTAACATAATCACGCTTTCCTTCTTCTGGTTTATTGCTGAAATAGGAGACCGCATCATAGCCCTCAACGGCATAGCCTTTTTTTGTGTTGTAGTCTTTGGTTTGGGCGCAGGCAGTTGTAAGGCCGAGAATAAAGAAAACGATTAAATTTTTCATGGAATATTTTTTTTGAAACATAATATTTCAAAATAAGTCGAAAAAAGAAAAGCTTGCTTACATTACCATCAAATTGCAGCCCCGAATATCAGAATCATCAAAACGTCCAATGATTTCAAAGAAAAAATTGTTGTAAACACGTCCCAAATCTTGGGTCGCTATAAAAGCGCAGGAATTGATGTTGGCCAGATCAATCACATTAATGCCGCCAGCTTTGCCATCGTTTTGAATAGTGAGTGGATCTTCTGTGTCGCGGGTAAAAATGCGCATCCAAGGCGGACAGTTAAAAACACCATCTCCTTTGGAGTACGCTTGGCTTAATAACTCGGTCATGCCATATTCGCTATGGATGGTTTCCACGCCAAAACCTTGTTTTAGTCTTTTATGGAGTTCCTCGCGAATCAATTCTTTGCGTCTGCCTTTCATGCCGCCGGTTTCCATAATAATGGTGTGTTTTAAGTTGAATTGATGGATTTCAACCAAATCCAATAAAGCAAACGATACGCCAACGAGTAAGGTTTTTTTTCCTTTGGAATCCAAATCAATCAGCGTGTTTTTCAATTCGGATAAATTATTCAAATAAAAACCGCTTTCAGCATGGTTTGATGTGGCAATCATATCATTTACCATATAGATCAAAGACGAGCCTTCGCGTTCCAAATAAGATGGCAATAAAGCCAAAACCACATAATCTTCTATATTTCCGTAGAATTTTTGAAACCCTTTTGTGAAACTTGCTTTATAGATGCTTAAGTTTGTTACGGCATGTTTGCTCGTTATGCTTCCGGTAGTTCCAGAACTTGTAAAAACGGTTTCAACAGTTTCGTTGGAACTTAAAATTTGGTGTGTTTTAAAAAATTGGATGGGCAAAAAAGGGATGTCTTGGATGCTTTTTACATCACTAGGATGTTTATAGAGCAAATCACAAAAGGAACGATACACTTTGTTGTTTTCAAACTGAAATTTAAAGATATCTAAAGCCATCTGATGGAATGCGTCTTCAGTTTTAATATCAAAAATGTCTTTGGGATGTATCATTTGTAATTATAGATGCAAAAGTAGCTAAAATTAAAAATCATTTTAAACTTTTGGGTTTGATTCTTTTGGGTAATTCTGTACATGTTCATATTAAAATAGTACATTAAGAATAACAATTATACAATCGATTGTATAATGTTTCATATATTTGCGATTCTTATTTATTAAATGGATATTGCTTAAAAAATCATTAGATTTAATAGATGAAATGCCTTTGCCAAGTTTGGTTATTGACAATATGATGATTCTAGGCATGGTATCTGACCCTTATAAAAAATGAATATTGACATATGAAGTACAAATTAATTTTTCTAACACTTCTTGTCTTGGCATGTGTATCATGTAAGGAAGAAGGAGGTGCCAAAGTGCTTTACTTAGCGCATACACTACCGCAAACACATCCCGTGCATAAAGGCATTGTGAAATTTCAAGAAGTACTTGAAAAAAAATCTGGAGGCAAATTGCTTATTAAGATTTTTCCCGATGGCATGTTGGGCTCAGAACGGGAAACTTTAGAGTTGTTGCAGATAGGAAGTGTTGCAGTAACTAAAGTAAGTGCGGCAACATTGTCCAATTTTGTGCCAGAATACCATGTGTTGGGCATCCCTTATTTATTTAAAAGCAAGGCACATCAATTTGATGTTTTGGAAGGGTCCATTGGGAAATCTATTTTAGAAAAAGGCGAAAAATTTTGGTTGCGTGGCCTTTGTTATTATGATGCGGGAAGCCGAAGTTTTTATACTTCAAAAAAAGCCATCAGAACCCCTGATGATTTAAAAGGCCTTAAAATACGGACCATGAACAACCAAATGGCCATAAATATGGTAAACGCCATGGGGGGTTCTGCCACACCGATGGCTTATGGGGAATTGTATACCGCAATCCAACAAGGTGTTGTTGATGGTGCTGAAAACAATCCGCCATCATTTGTGTCATCAAACCACCACGAAGTTGCAAAATATTACACGCTCGACGAGCATTCTTCCGTGCCCGATGTATTGATTATTGGTACCAAGTTTTGGGATAAATTATCAGACCAAGAGCGTATTTGGGTGCAGGAAGCTGCCGATGAGTCATCGCAAGCAGAAAAGGCTTATTGGAACGAATCTGTAGAGGAATCTATGAAAACAGCTAAGGAATTTGGAGTTGAAATCATTACTCCAGATAAATCATTATTTGCTGAAAAATCAAAATCAGTTTTAGAGGAATTTTTGAAAGAACATCCAGAAATGACTGAATTAGTGAATAAAATTAAAGCCGATTAATTATGAAGATTTCTGATATTATTTTTAATAAGATTAACCGATTTATGGAGGTTTTTTTAGTGTTGATTTTTGGGCTTTTGGTTCTTGATGTACTGTGGCAGGTTTTTTCAAGATATGTTTTAAACACTTCTTTTTCTTGGACCGAAGAGCTGGCACGTTTTTCTTTAATATGGTTATCTATTTTAGGGGCGGCCTATCTCAATGCCAGAAGAGAGCATCTTTCCATGGATTTTTTGTATGGTAAATTTTCTCATGCCAATAAAAAAAGAGTGTCCATTCTGATTGAGATTTTGATTTTTCTATTTGCACTTATTGTCATGGTAATAGGCGGGTTGAATTTAGTATATACTACCTTGCATTTAGAACAGCTTTCAGGAACGTTAAGAATCCCGCTGGGTTATATTTATGCCATCATGCCGTTTAGCGGATTTCTTATCATGTGCTTTGCCGTGTATCATATATCAAAAATTTCCAAAAACCAAATAACCGTTTAATTATGAGTATTGAAGTTATAAGCATTTTGGTATTATTTGTTAGTTTTTTTGCCTTGCTCATGCTAAAAGTGCCAGTGGCCTATGCTATAGGTATTTCCACCACGGTAAGTTTGTTGTTGAATATTGATAAAATGCCTGGTATCACGACTATTGCGCAACGTATGACTACTGGTATTGATAGTTTTGCGCTTTTGGCGATTCCGTTTTTTGTGTTGGCGGGAGAAATTATGAAACGGGGCGGTATCGCAAATCGACTTATCAATTTTGCGAAATCTTTAGTGGCTAGCCTCCCAGGAGGATTGGCTTATGTAAACGTGTTGGCATCCATGTTGTTTGGTGCCATTTCTGGTTCGGCCATTGCGGCAACATCGGCTATTGGAAGTATTATGACCGATAGAATGGAAGAAGAAGGGTATCCAAGAGAATTTAGTGCTTCTGTTAATATTACCTCTTCAACCACAGGTTTGTTAATTCCGCCAAGTAATATTTTAATAGTTTATGCTCTGGCTAGTGGAGGTTCAGCCTCAGTTGCAGCGTTGTTTATTGCGGGTTATTTGCCAGGCATTTTATTAGGTTTTGCTATCATGGGGTATATTGCTTATGTAGCTATAAGAAGGAAATTCGCTAAGGGCGAACGTACCCCTTTTTCACAAATAGCATCACATTTTGGCAATGCTTTTTTTAGTTTATTGCTACTTTTTATTGTGGTAGGCGGTATTGTTGCAGGTGTTTTTACTGCAACAGAGGCATCAGCTATTGCCGTTCTTTATGCTGGTGTATTGGCATTGATTTATGGTGATATAAAAGTTAAGGACTTTCCAGATATTTTATTGACCAGCGCCAGAACAACGGGCGTGGTTATGTTTTTGATTTGCACGTCTATGGCTATGTCGTGGTTGTTTTCTTTTGAAAGCATTCCTGAATTGATGAGCGGATTTTTATTAGAGCAGTTTAGTAACAAATTCCTTATTTTCTTGGTCATTAATCTTACCTTATTGATTATTGGTACATTTATGGATATGACACCAGCGGTTTTAATATTCACACCTATTTTCTTACCCGTTGTGGTAGCGTTGGGTATGCATCCAGTACATTTTGGAATTGTATTGGTTTTAAATTTATGTATTGGGTTATGTACACCGCCAGTTGGTACCATTCTTTTTGTAGGGAGTGGTGTAGCCAATGTTTCGGTCACAAAGGTTATAAAGCCTTTATTGCCATTTTTACTGATTATGATTATTGTATTAATGCTAATTACTTATATTCCAGAAATCTCCATGTTTTTGCCGGAAGTGTTTGGTTTGTAGTAGGTTATATTGAACAAGTAAGAAATGATATTGCATATTATTTGCAATATCATTTTTTTTAGCTATGTTTGCAAACCAGAACAGTACAGAATGGTTTGTGAAATGATAAAAGAATCACCAGTATTTGATATAATTCATGATAGTGATATTCCTAAATATCAACAATTGGTAAATGCGATAAACGATGCTATTGCCAATAATGAATTGTCTATTGGAGATGCTTTGCCTTCTGTGAACAGTAATTGTAAAACCTATCAATTATCAAGAGATACCGTTTTTAAAGCCTATTCTATTTTAAAAGAGCAGGACGTTATTGAGTCGGTGCCAAATAAAGGGTATTATGTGGCGAGCAAGATTAGTAAAGTGCTTTTGGTGTTGGATACTTTTAAGGCTTATAAAGAGGTGTTATATCATTCGTTTGTAAATAATTTACCTAAAAATATTATAACAGATGTGCAATTTCATCATTATAATATCGAAAATTTCAAAACTATTTTAAATAATAGCAAGGGGAAATATTATAAATATGTGGTCATGAATTTTGACCATAAAGAGGTGCCGTCCATCATTTCTGAAATTGATACTGATAAATTGCTGTTGATTGATTGGAGCATTCATTCTGGAAATAAAAACAATTTCGTTTTTCAAGATTTTGGAGATGCTGTTTTTGATAGCTTATTGCAAGCAGAACAGTTGTTCAAAAAATATAAGGCCATTCATTTTGTATATCCTACGTTTACAAACCATCCAAAAGAAACCGTTTTGGCCTTTAAAAAATTCTGTAAACGGTTTTATTTTGATTATAAAATAATAACTAAAGTAGAAGATTTTAACATAGAAAAGGGCATCGCTTATATTAGCGTAAGCGATAGGGTTTTAGGGCAATTCTTGGAACAATGTCGGAATTTGGATTTTGAACCCGGGGTGGATGTGGGCTTTTTGTCCTATAATGAAACGCCCATGAAAAAATTCATTTATAAAGGTATTTCCGTGATTTCAACAGATTTTGATACATTAGGGACTAAGGCGGCAGAATTCATCAGTAAAGATGAGGCGGTTCAGTATTATGTGCCCACAAAATTAATATTAAGAGACTCATTATAACTATGTATTATTTAGGATTAGATATTGGCAGTTCCTCCATCAAGGCGGCATTAGTGGACATGGTGTCAGGAAAAAGCCTCGGTGTGGTGCAAGAACCCAAAGAAGAAATGGGCATGTTTGCCCAAAAAAATGGTTGGGCAGAACAAAAGCCAAACGATTGGTGGTTGCATATTTGTAATGCCATTGCACAATTAAAAAAACAGTACAACGTAAGCAGGACACAAATAAAAGGGATTGGTATTTCGTATCAAATGCATGGTTTGGTATTGGTTGATAAAGACGGAAATCCACTCCGAAAAAGCATTATTTGGTGCGATAGCAGGGCTGTGGAAATCGGTCATAAAGCTTTTGAGGAACTGGGCGAAGCAGCTTGTGCATCACAACTTTTAAATTCTCCAGCTAATTTCACGGCATCCAAATTAAAATGGGTAAAAAATAATGAGCCCGATATTTACAAGAACATCTATAAGTTTATGCTGCCTGGGGATTATGTGGCTTTTAAATTTTCAAACACTATAAATACGACCATTTCAGGATTATCTGAAGGCATTTTTTGGGATTTTAAAAAGGATAGCGTTGCCGATTTTCTTTTGGAGTATTATGGCATCGATAAAGCTTTTGTACCCGATATTGTTGATACGTTTGGCGTCCAATCTTTAGTTGATGAAAAAGGCGAAACAGAAAGTGGTATTGCCGCAGGAACGCCTATTTATTATCGTGCTGGCGACCAGCCGAATAATGCTTTGTCATTGAATGTTTTCAATTCTGGGGAAGTGGCTGCAACTGGAGGTACATCTGGTGTGGTTTATGCCGTAACCGATAACCTTTCAGGAAAAGAAAGCACACGTGCCAATAACTTTGCACATGTTAACTATACCAAATCAAATCCAAGAATAGGAAAATTGCTCAATATTAACGGCGCGGGCATCCAATACCGTTGGTTATTGAATAATCTGGATGTCAGTTCTTATGAAGAGATGAACACTTTGGCTTCAGAAATTCCTGTCGGGTCTGACGGTGTTTGTATGTTGCCGTTTGGAAATGGCGCAGAACGTATGTTGAACAATAGGGAAATAGGTGCCAGATTGGTCAACGTTAATTTGAACAATCACAACAAGGCCCATTTGTGCAGAGCCGCTTTAGAAGGTATTGCGTTTTCATTTTTATATGGTATGGAAATCTTAAAATCTGATGGCATCCACCCAAAAGTGATACGTGCTGGTAATGATAATCTGTTTCGTTCAGAAATATTCGCAAATACTGTGGCGACATTAATAGAACAGGAAATAGAAATTTATAATACCACAGGAGCTATCGGTGCAGCAAGGGCAGCCCATTTGCATAAAGGCGATTTTGAAACCTTTGGAAAACATATTATGGATAATGACCATGTCATGACGTTCATGCCTTTTAAAGATAAAAAACCTTATTTGGAGGCTTACAACAATTGGAAAAAAGAACTGGAACTCGTATTAAATAATAAATAAAATCATTAACCGCCAATGGCCAAGAGCTAAAGGCTAAAAACTTAAAAAACATGGCAATTTTAGGAAACAAAGAATACTTTAAAGGTATTGGAGATATTAAATTTGAAGGAAAAGAATCAGATAATCCTTTAGCATTCAAATATTACAACCCAGACCAAGTGGTGGCTGGAAAAACCATGCGCGAGCATTTTAAATTTTCAATCGCTTATTGGCATACGTTCTGCGGACAAGGAGGCGACCCATTTGGGCCAGGAACTCAAAATTTTGCTTGGGATCAATCTTCGGATGCCATTCAAGCAGCAAAAGATAAAGCAGATGCGGCTTTTGAATTCATTACCAAAATGGGTTTTGGGTACTATTGTTTCCATGACATTGATTTAGTAAATGAAGGGTCAAGTTTTGGGGAATTGGAAAGCAGATTGGCAACCATTACCGATTACTTAAAAGCAAAGCAAGCGGCTTCGGGCGTAAAATTACTTTGGGGAACTGCCAATTGTTTTTCAAACCCAAGATATATGAACGGCGCTTCTACCAATCCAGATTTTAACGTACTAGCTAGAGCGGGCGGACAAATAAAGTTGGCATTGGATGCGACTATCAAGTTAGGTGGCGAAAATTATGTGTTCTGGGGAGGGCGTGAAGGCTACATGAGTTTATTGAACACCGATATGGGTAGAGAATTGGACCATATGGGACAATTTTTAGGAATGGCAAGAGATTACGCTAGAAGTCAAGGTTTTAAAGGGAATTTCTTTATAGAGCCAAAACCTATGGAGCCTATGAAGCATCAATATGATTTTGACTCTGCAACCGCTATCGGGTTTTTACGTGAGCACGGTTTGGATAAAGATTTCAAAATAAACATTGAAGTAAATCATGCAACTTTGGCACAACATACGTTTCAACATGAAATTGAAACAGCAGCAAAAGCTGGTATGTTAGGAAGTTTGGATGCTAACCGTGGGGATTATCAAAATGGATGGGATACAGACCAATTCCCTAACAACATTCAAGAAACTACCGAAGCCATGTTGGTGTTCCTTAAAGCTGGCGGCTTGCAAGGTGGCGGTGTGAATTTTGATGCTAAAATAAGAAGAAACTCCACCGATATGGAAGATGTGTTCCACGCTCATATTGGAGGTGCTGATACTTTTGCGCGTGCCTTGTTGATTGCTGATAAAATCATTAGATCATCGCCTTACGATAAACTTAGAAAAGAACGTTACAGCTCTTTCGATTCTGGTAAAGGAAAAGATTTTGAAAACGGTAAATTGAGTTTACAGGATTTGTATAAAATCGCTCAAGAAAACGGCGAGCTTAAATTACAAAGCGGGAAACAAGAATTGTTTGAAAACATTATCAATCAATACATATAATTGAATATTTGAAAATTCAAAAGCCCCGATATAAATTTATATCGGGGCTTTTCTTTATATGGTTTTAAGCGAATCAATCTACATGATAACCAGTTTTCTCGATTCACTGGCTTTGTTTTCCGTTACTTTTAAAATATAAACACCTGAACTCAGCTCAGAAATGTTCAATTCTTTTCCGGAAAGCATGGTAGTAAATACTTGTTTTCCTATAACATTATAAATCTCTACCTTTTTTGTGAAATTGTTTTTTGAAGTGATATATATAAATTGCTTACCACTTTGAACAGGGTTTGGAAACACAGAAAGCCCTTCTATTTTTTGGTCAACAGAAACCTTTTTAACATCAGATTGTGCTTGCCCTTGTTGGGAAAACATCAATGTTAAAGAAAAAAGAATGACTAAAAAGTAATATTTTCGCATACCAAACGTTTAAGTGGGTTAAAGTTAGCATAATCTGTTCAAAAGTCATACCAAACAAGTGTTAAAGATTTGTTAGTTTTATCGAAAAGTTAAGCCACTGTAATCTCAAGGTTACCATAACGTTATTTGTATATATAAAAGTTATATCTATGTGTTTATAGTTTTACCTTTACTACTTAAAAAATAACTTTTTTATAATGAACAAGAAAGATATAAAAATACTTTTAGTAGATGATGAGCCAGATATTTTAGAAATAGTTGGTTATAATTTATCCAATGAAGGCTATCAAGTTATTACTGCGGAAAATGGTTTACAGGCCATAAAAAAAGCCAAAAAGGAACTGCCTCATTTGATTATTTTAGATGTAATGATGCCCGAAATGGATGGTATTGAAGCCTGTGAAAATATACGTAAAAATCCAGATTTAAAAGATACCATTGTTACATTTCTAACTGCAAGAGGCGAAGACTACTCACAAGTTGCAGGATTTGATGCTGGTGCAGATGATTATATTACAAAGCCCATCAAACCAAAAGTATTGGTAAGTAAGGTAAAAGCTTTGTTAAGACGTTTTAAAGAAGAGGACGTAAGCAGCATGGTAAAAATAGGGAACTTAACAATTGACAGGGAAGAATACAAAATTATATTGGGGAAAAAGGAAATTGTTTTACCCAGAAAAGAGTTTGAATTGTTATCTTTATTAGCATCAAAGCCAGGAAAGGTTTTCAAGCGCGACGAAATTTTGGATAGTGTTTGGGGGAATGAAGTGGTTGTTGGTGGCAGGACCATTGATGTGCATATCAGGAAACTAAGGGAAAAAATAGGTGACGATTCCTTTAAAACCATCAAAGGTGTAGGCTATAAGTTCGTGGATTAATCATAAGAATGCAGGCAAAATTTAAAAAATCATATCAGTTTGCGATAAAAACTTCACTGTATTTAACGCTATTTATAACGCTCTTAATGAGTGTTTTTTTATATGCGTTCTATACTTTGAACGCCTTGCTTATTCTGGTTTTTGCTATCTGTTGTTACCTTTTTTGCTTTGCTGTTCTCCAGTTTAGGGTGGAGCGTTTTATTTACCGTCGTGTCAAAAAAATATACGATGATTTAACGCTTTTAGAATCGGCAAGTTTGTCCAAGGGGCCAATTACTACAGATATGAACACGCTTACTCAAGAAATAGATAAATTTGCTAGAGATAAAAAACTTCAAATAGAAACCTTAAAAGTCCGGGAAAAATATAGAAAAGAGTTTTTTGGAAACGTATCGCACGAATTAAAAACACCACTATTTACCGTTCAAGGCTATATTTTGACCTTGCTTGATGGCGCTATGGATGATGAGAAATTACGGGAAAAATATCTGGAACGGGCCAGTAAAGGGGTAGAGCGCCTCACTTATATTGTGAAAGATTTAGACATGATTACCAAACTGGAAGTGGGTGATTTAAGTCTTAAATTAGAGGTTTTTGATATTGTAGAGCTGATAAAAAGTGTATTTGATATGCTGGAGATGAAAGCCCATAAAAAAAGGATCAGTCTTATTTTTGATACCAATTACCCTAACCCCATTTTAGTAAATGCAGATAAAGAACGCATACAGCAAGTGATTGTTAACCTAATTGTGAATTCCATAAAGTACGGACGCGAACGTGGTACTACCGAAGTGAGTATAGAGAATTTGATAAAAAACAAAGCCATTGTTCGGGTTACCGATAATGGCGAGGGTATTGAAAAAGCACACATACCACGATTGTTTGAACGCTTTTATAGGGTAGATAAAAGTGGCTCTAGAAAAGAAGGTGGCTCAGGTTTGGGATTGGCCATTGTAAAACATATTATAGAGGCCCACGACGAAAAAATATATGTAGAAAGTGAATTTAATGTGGGCAGTGAATTTTCATTCACGCTCGAAAAGGCTGAATAGTTTTTTAAAATCCGTCTCAAAGTCAAAAGCTTTTAATCCTTTAAAAGTATTTGTTTTTTCAATCATATTTATAGTGAAATCCTCTTGGTTGCAACTTGGCGCAAACCCCAATTCCGTTAATCTTTTTGCTAGATATTCTTGTTCATATTGTCCGGGCGTGGGAATAAAAAAGGCTTTTTTATTGAGCTTTGCCAAATCCATTACCGTGGTATATCCAGAACGGGAAATAACCAACTCACTTTCGTTTATCGTTTTTTCTAATAATTCCGAAGTCATAAAGTTATAAATGCTAAGATTCCCCATTATTTGTATGGTCTGTTCTTTTTCCATAAAGCCTTTTACAAAGACCACTTTTTTCGGGTAATCTTTTAGTTCCGTTAAAAGTTTTTCTTCAAGCAAAGTGCGTTGTGGCTCGGGGCCCGAAAGTAAAACCATAAGACCGTGTTTGGTTTTTAATGGTTTGGGTTCAAATCGGCTTAAAGGCCCGATATAATCGGTTGGGGTTTCAAAGGTATCCGGATGCCCCAATTTACCGCTTAAATTTGGTTCGTCTTTCACATCGGGAACCCAACAAGCGTCAAATTTTTTTATGATTTTTTGGTGCATTTTAGTGCTCAACCATGTGGTGTTTCCGCTTAAAACATTCAATTGATGTGTTATGAAAACCGAGGGCACTTTTTTGCTGTGCACACCTAATCGGTTATCAGAAATAATGCCCTGGATGTTATGGGTTTCAACAATCAGTTTTGTTATTTTTTTTTCAGAATGAATGGCTTTTAATAGTTTAGGAGAATCTTTGAGCAATTTCAGTTTAAAATGTTTGGCATTTTTGGCATAAGTGACGTTGTAAGCAGGTAATTCAATATAAGAAAGCATCGGGAATTCCTTTTGTAAAAGCGTCAACGCCACGCCGTCACTAGCAATAACGGGTTCAAAACCATTTTTGGTTAGTGCTTTAATTATTGGGATGCATCGTGTAGCATGACCCAGCCCCCAGTTTAGCGGTGCTACAAGAATTCGTTTTTTCATCAGTTAGAATATATTGAAAGTCAAGTGGCCTTTCCGAAGAAACTAAATAGCCAATAACTTTTTGTCTTATTAACTTATCGAAGTTTTCGGTAAATTCAAAGATAAGCATATAAGCGCTAGTGTATATTTCCTTAATTTTACCAAATTAAATAATAACAACAAGAAATAGTTAATAATTAGTGGGAAGCAAGAATAAATTAAAACGGTTCAGGGAAAACGAAACTTTTGAAAACGTGATTCAGCCGTCAAGGGATGAACTGGTAAATAAAACATTCGAATTAAAAGGAAACTGGAACACTTCATTTTTTAAAAAAGACCAACCTTTAGTTTTGGAATTGGGTTGTGGAAAAGGCGAATATTCGGTAGCATTGGCAAAAAAATATACCAATAAAAATTTTATTGGTATTGATATAAAAGGTGCTCGGTTCTGGCGAGGCGCTAAAACAGCTGTTGAAGAAAATATTCAAAATGTTGGATTCCTTCGTACACAAATAGAGTTGATTGACCTCGCTTTTGCAGCGCACGAAGTCGATGAAATTTGGATTACCTTTCCAGACCCGCAAATAAAATACAAGCGTACTAAGCACCGGATGACAAACGCGGAGTTTTTAAAACGTTACAAAACCATTTTAAAACCAGACGGTGTGGTAAACCTGAAAACCGATAGTGAATTTATGCACGGTTATACCCTTGGGCTGTTACATGGTGCGGGCCACGAAGTGCTTTATGCCAACCATGATGTATACAGGCAAGAAGGTAGCCCAGAGGAAGTGACAAGTATTCAAACCTATTATGAATCACAATATTTAGAACAAAACAAACCAATTACGTATATTCGATTCAAAATCAAATAGTAGTGGACATCACATTTATCTTTTTTTTAGGTTTGGTCATTGCAATGGTAGGCGTTGTGCCTCCAGGGCTGTTGAATATGACGGCGGCAAAAATAAGCCTGAAGGAAGGACATGTAAGGGGTATTATGTTTTCCATCGGTGCTTGTGTTATTGTGATGGCGCAAACCTATTTGGCCGCTATTTTTGCGCGTTACTTAAGTAAACATTATGAGGTTGTTGAAGTTTTGCAAAGAGTAGCTTTTGTGATTTTTATTTTAATAACCGTCTATTTTTTATTTATAGCCAAAACCAAACCGCAACAGCAAATAGAACCTCAAATGCGGAGTAAGCATAGTCGTTTTTTTCAAGGAGTGCTTTTGTCTGCGCTCAATGTGTTTCCTATTCCATATCAGGCTTATATGACCATTACTTTGGCATCGTATGGTTGGATGGCGTTTGATAAAACCAGTATTATTTCCTATGTGGGCGGTGCCATTATGGGTACATTTGTGATGCTCTATATGTACATTTTCTTTTTTGATAAAATAAAAAGTAAATCGTTTACTTCCCAAAAAAACATGAATAGGATCATTGGGGGGATTACAGGTGTTATATCTGTTATAACATTGATCAATATCATAAATGACCTTTGATACCATGAAACCAGATACCCTGAATTTTTTTGATAAGGTTTATGGAGTGGCCAAACAAATCCCCTACGGAAAAGTGACCAGCTACGGTGCTATTGCCAATTATTTAGGAGCTAGAAGAAGTGCTAGAATGGTTGGGTATGCCATGAATGGCTCTGGCGGAAAAGATGTGCCAGCTCATCGGGTTGTAAATCGAAAAGGGTTGTTGACTGGCAAACGTCATTTTGATGGTACGAATTTAATGCAACAGCTTTTGGAAAGTGAGGGCATTAAAGTGGTTGATAACCAGATTCAGGATTTTGATGCTGTGTTTTGGGAACCTTCAAAGGAATTGTAGTTATTTGCAAATTTTCTAAAAATTAGGAAATATTCACAAATCCATTTTCCCATAACAAAATCAAATATGTTCATCAGTAAAACTTCTAACGTTATACTTCTGTCTTCTAGCTTTATTGATTATATTTGCATTTTAGAATGATTCTTAATAATTGAAAATAAAGCGATTATAGTCTATGTCCTTTAGTCTATTTTCTATAATCTTAAAAGCATGAAACTTAACAAACAAGATATATTAAAAGCACTCGAATCCATTACCGTTCCGGGCGAAGGGCAAAACATGGTAGAAGGTGGTGCGGTAAAAAACATCGTTACTTTTGGAGATGAGGTGATTGTGGATATTACTATAAAAAACCCAAGCCTTCAAGCAAAAAAACGTACAGAGGTGGATATCCTAAAAACCATTCATGAGCAGGTTTATGAGAAAGCAAAAATAACGGTAAACGTAAAAGTAGATGCGCCTGCAAAACCAAAAGCAAATGTGATTAAAGGAAATCCTATTCCGGGTATTCAAAATATTGTTGCTGTGGCTTCGGGTAAAGGTGGCGTTGGAAAATCTACAGTAACAGCAAATTTAGCCGTTACTTTGTCCAAAATGGGTTTTAAAGTTGGGATTTTAGATGCCGATATTTACGGGCCATCCATTCCTATTATGTTTGATGTAGAGTCTGAAAAACCTTTGGCAGTCAACATTGGCGGCAAATCTAAAATGAAACCGATTGAAAATTATGGTGTCAAGGTATTATCTATTGGATTTTTTACCCAGCCCAATCAAGCCGTTGTTTGGCGAGGGCCTATGGCAGCAAAAGCCTTAAACCAAATGATTTTTGATGCGCATTGGGGAGAACTCGATTTTTTATTGATTGATTTGCCTCCAGGAACTGGCGACATACACTTAAGTATCATGCAATCACTTCCAATTACAGGGGCTGTGGTAGTAAGCACACCTCAAAATGTAGCCTTGGCAGATGCCAAAAAAGGCGTAGCGATGTTTCAACAAGAAAGCATTAATGTGCCTGTATTAGGAATTATTGAAAACATGGCCTATTTTACACCTGCCGAATTGCCCGATAATAAATATTATATTTTTGGTAAAGAAGGAGCAAAAAATCTGGCCGAAGATTTACAAGTACCATTTTTAGGCGATATTCCTTTGGTGCAAAGTATTCGGGAAGCAGGTGATGTGGGGCGTCCCGCAGCATTGCAAACAGCAACGCCATTGGAACAGGCTTTTGAAAAAATAACACAAAATGTAGTGCAGGAAGTGGTGCGTCGTAACGATGATTTGCCACCTACCGAAGCTGTAAAAATTACCACGATGGCTGGATGTTCAGCAGTTAAAAAATAGATTATGAGCTCAGAAGAATTAAGATTAAATGTTGAGAAAGCCTTAGAGGAAATCCGTCCGTTCCTTCAAAGTGACGGTGGCGATATTTCATTATTGTCCATTGAAAACGATACCTTGGTAAGAGTGCAACTTGAAGGCGCATGTGTGGGCTGTAGCGTCAACCAAATGACGCTTAAATCTGGTGTGGAAATGACCATTAAAAAATATGCGCCACAAATTGAACAGGTTATAAATATTCAATCTTAAAGTATTTCCTTTCTATATTATTTTCACAATTAATAGTATTTTCACAAAACTTTTTGGCACACAATGTGCATTGCAAAAGCATAACAATAATTTACAATGAGTCAAGACATCAATATAAAAATAACAGATAGAGACGGGGTAACCCACGATGTGGTAGCACCAACTGATATGGCCATGAACCTTATGGAAGTCGTACGGTCTTACGAGTTGGCGCCAGAAGGCACCATTGGTGTCTGTGGCGGTATGGCCATGTGTGCGTCTTGTCAATGCTATGTGGTAAGTGATACTGAGTTGCCAGCGATGAGTGATGACGAGGAAGCCATGTTATCTGAAGCTTTTGATGTAAAAGATAACAGCCGTTTGGGTTGCCAAATACAAATGACACCAGACATGGAAGGTCTTGAAGTGGAATTGGCTCCAGAATCATAAATAAACATCGGCGTTTTGTTATTCCTGCGAAAGCAGAAATCCCATTATAAATATTTGGGCGTTTCCCCTGCGGGGTCGGGCTATCCATTACAAGTCCTCGGTCGTTCCGATAACTATCGGAACTCCCTGTGGGCTTTTCATTTCTATCCCTAACGCAACCCTGTCCGCTAAAACCTCTCGTAAAACCAAGAACATTCTTGTCAATTTACGTGTTAGTGTTGCTGTACTTATCAATCTTTTTATTCAGAATATAAAATTTTCAATCCTTAAATGTGTTCAGTTGTTTCTGTTGATATAAAAAAAACCACTTAAAACATTTTGTGTTTAATGTTTTAAGTGGAGTGTGAGAATTAAATATTTTAATCTTTCTTTATTTTAAAAAACGACTATGGCATTGAAATTTATATTCTAAACATGGCACCAGATGGTTTAAGCCCAGCATAAGCCATACCTGCTTGGTCCATCCAATGCGGTTGAACAATACCGTGTTGCAAAACTGCATGAATATCCCTATGTGCTCTTTCTATTCGAGATTTGGTATATAATGAGGCTGTGCCTGCAACTGCATAAATTTCAGTGACCATGCCTCTGGCTTCTGTTGCAGCCTGAACCGAAGCAGCCCATACGTCTGCTAATTGCTCATCAGTATAGTTGTTGCCTGCAACGGATTCTTTCCAAATGGTTGAAACGGCATTGTGTAATTGGCATCGTTTAGAATCCAATATGGTTTTGCTTTTTGCAATGGTTGCTTGAACAGTTGAGCGGTCGCGTAAATCTGGACTTTTCCCTGGAGTTACTCTTTCTAAGCACATTTTAATCAAATCGTCTGTAGCTGCTTTTAGCAAGCCTAATGCAATGGCCGCATTACCAGCCGAATTCAAACAACCAATGGGTAAACGGCTATAGGCATTATCATTCTGTACGGGACTGTCAAAATCTATCGCATATTTTTCTTTTACAAAAGTATCCTTAATTTCTATATCGTGACTTCCTGTGCCTCTAAGTCCTCCTACACTCCAAGTATCAATAACTTTAATGGCGGATTTCGGAATAAAAAATAACTTCAGTTTAGCGCCTGGGCCAAGGGTTTTTGGTAAATCTTCTGAGGTTACTAGGCATCGCATTGCAAATCAGTCAGATAGTTCACAACCAGACACCAAAGACCATCTGCCAGACACTTTATATCCACCAGGTACTATTTCGGCAATGCCTTCAGGGCGGGCAGAGTTTGCATAAACATGTGATGAATCTTTGTATATTTCATTCATGCTCTCCTCATCTAAAAATCGACCAAAAGTACACGCCAAGTGATTGTTCCAAACGCTCCAAGCAACAGATGCTTCTGCGCTGCTCAGTAATTCATAAACTTTTAATACTTCTACAGGGTCATCCTCCCATCCTCCCAGATATTTTGGCAAACCCATTCTAAAGAGTTTAGAGTTTTTAAGTCGCTCAACAATAGCCGGGGCAAGCCTTCGTAATTGTTCTGTTTCTTCACGGTGAGCAATAGCTAATTCGCATATCTCTTGAGCTATATGGGTTGGTAGTGTTTTTGTGTTTTTTAATGAAGGTGTAGTATCCATAGGTTAATTTTGTTAGATTTGATAAAAGTGGTAAGCTGCAAGTTAAAAGAATAAATTGATTATAAACCTTTAAAATTTAAGCTTTTATAAATTTGGATATAAAACTATTATTAATCCTCGATTACGGCATAATTAATTGTTAAAATGCCAAAAAAATTGATAATGTGAGTTTTATTGCCATTTATTTTAGTGCATTTTTAGAAAGAAGTTAAACAGATTTTAAGTTCATAAAATAAGGCTCTCATAAAGAAAATGTATTTTTTATAGATACCCTAATAGTTATTTAGATGGAATTTTTTGATACCAAAAAAATAAGTAATTATATAATAATTGTAGGCTGAAAGCTGTCCCTTGATTTGCTATGCAATCATTTATTGATAAGGCTGATTTTTTCGTTTACCTTATCCATAAAATCGTGTAAATAATTGGGGATATTATTTTTCATTTGGTCTATTCTCCAACTTTTAACAATACCATCTTTAGAATATTCAATATAAATACCACCGCCATCGGCACAGTCAGGACAGCCTATTGTAGTTTCTTTTTCAGATAATAATTTGGTTGGAAAATAATCAATCAGATCTTTAGCTTGTTCAAATTTATCATTCCCTAAAACTTCAAAACTAAAGGTCTCATGTGAATAGTTGTCTTGTGAGTCTTCGTATAATTTGTCATGGGTCAGTTTAAAAGTTTCTATGCAATTTTCTCCTACGCAAAATCCATAAAAATGACCAAAAATTAGGTAGTCATCTTCATTTAAACTAGCGTCATCATCGGAGTTGCAACTATATGTAAGAATGGATAAAAGGAGGATTAAGATAGGTTTTTTCATGGAGTCATTTTTTTAATAGATACATAAATCCCAATTAAGTTGCGCAAAACTTTTATGAATTCGTTCTATAATCTATCAATTTTCTTGGGCCTTCAAGCAACACCCTCACAATTTGTAACATCCCATCATCATTGGTGTCTATTTGCCATTTTATCAATGAAATTTCACCATTTTCAATTTCAAGGCCTGTGATGCATCGTGGGTGCACACAGCTACCATCATTAAAAAAAGCAATGTCGCCGGGCTCTGGAAAACGTGGCCGGTGCGTATGTCCTACAATGGTTATTAAATTATTGTTTTCAATAATCCATTTTTTGGTTCGGCGTTCCACTTTTATAAGCTCGCTATAGTTTTTTGCAGGACTTGTGGGGTCGGCAATGCCCATAACATTTAAAGGTTTCCAAAGCACACGTACCATAAAACGGCTCCATTTCCAAAAAAGGTAATTCCACCAATCGGCTTGATGGCCGTGGGTTAAAAAAAGCTTTTGTTCTGTTAAACAATGTTTTAAAATAATGCCTTCGTGATATTGAATGCCTGGGAATAAGGGAACATCTTCGCCCACTTTTTTGTCAAAATAGGTAAATAGATTTTTTTTAACATATTCAGGATTGCGATACACCATATCGTGATTGCCCCAAATGTTATGAAGACGGCCTTCTTCATAAAATAACTTCATGAGCATATACACATTTTTGTGCGCTTCTAAAATGGGCAGTAACGATATATTTTCCCATAGTTCATCCCCATCGCCAATTTCACAATATTGAAATCCTTCGGCATAATAATGTTTTAAGGCGTGGTAGTAAATGTTTCGGTTGTTTGCAAAATCATCAGCAAAACTATTGTCGCCACGGTGGCAATCGCTGAAAAAAATGAACTTGCTGTCATCATCAAAATCGATGGTTTTAGCATTTTTATAAGCCTTATCTAATCTTTTTTTGGATGAAAACATATGTAAATGTAAACAAAAATGCGTTTTTAAAATGCATCCAAAAATATCATGGTTTTAGTTTTTGAATGGCCAAAGGCAAGATGCGCTCTACAAATTTTGAATAGGCAAGTTGAGAGGGATGTAAGCCATCTGAAGCAACAAGTGCTGGGTTTGCCAGCCCCATTCTGGTAATGTCTGTAATGTTTATATAGGTAATGTTATTGGCAATGCAGTGATCTTCGGCAAACGTATTGTAAGCGTCAATTTCTTTAGAAATGTTTTTGTTGCCATTGCCAAAAGCAGTGAAAGCATAATCGGGAATAGAAATGACAATGACATTACTTTTATTGTTTTTTGCTTTTGAAATGGCCACATCCACAAGTTTGGGGAACTCGCTTTCATATATTGAAAATGGTCTGCCCTGATACTGGTTGTTGACGCCAATTAAAAGGGTCACTAGATCGTGATTATTTGCTAGTTTTTCAGCAGCAACGGCATTTAGCAGGTTTGAGGTTGTCCAGCCTGTTCGCGCTATGATTTTTAAGTCGAATGCATTATTGAGCGTAGGCTCTGAAATCAAACTGGTTTTTAATTGTTCTGGAAAACGGCAGGTTTCGCATACGCTTTCGCCAATGGTATAGCTGTCTCCCAAAGCGAGTATTTTGTAACTATCTTTAGGGTTTGGAGTGGTATCTTCTGTTTCAGGATTTTCATTTGGAACATCCAATTCGGTTTCTTTTACGTTTTCCTCTTCTTCAAAAATAATCTTTTCGCTGCTACAGCTTAAATGAAGTATAGAACAGCATATCAATACATATATTTTCATTTTCATGATGGCTTTATATAAACATACGAATTTAATTGGGGTTGGGTTTTGTAAAAGATATTTCTAAATATTGTGCAATATTCATTTTTATAATATCAGTTGTATTTCTATATTAATTTGGGCAGACAAAAAACATTCCAGAAGAGTGCGGTAATTAAATAGCGCTTAGCGATTTACTTAAAAGCATTCAACCCAGTAATGTCCAGACCTGTAATAAGCAAATGGATATCATGCGTGCCTTCATAAGTAATCACGCTTTCCAAATTCATCATGTGTCGCATGATAGAATATTCACCCGTAATGCCCATGCCACCAAGAATTTGCCTAGCTTCTCGAGCAATGGTAATGGCCATATTTACATTGTTGCGTTTTGCCATGGAAATTTGTGCTGAGGTTGCTTTGTCTTCATTTTTTAAAACACCCAAACGCCAAGTGAGCAATTGTGCTTTAGTGATTTCAGTGATCATTTCAGCTAATTTTTTTTGTTGTAACTGAAATTGACCAATGGGTTTGCCAAATTGCATGCGCTCTTTGCTGTAGCGTAATGCCGTGTCGTAACAATCCATGGCAGCGCCAATGGCGCCCCAAGCAATACCGTATCTTGCAGAATCCAAACACCCAAGAGGCGCACCCAAACCATATTTATTGGGAAGTAAATTTTCTTTAGGTATTTTTACATTATCAAAAATAAGTTCGCCCGTGGCACTTGTGCGCAATGACCATTTGTTGTGGGTTTCAGGGGTTGAAAAACCTTCCATACCGCGTTCCACAATCAATCCGTGAATGCGCCCGTTTTCATCTTTTGCCCATACTATGGCAATTTGGGCAAATGGCGCATTACTTATCCACATTTTAGCACCGTTTAGTAAATAATGGTCGCCTATATCTTTAAAATGGGTCACCATAGCACTTGGGTCGCTACCGTGGTCGGGTTCTGTTAAACCAAAACAACCCATCCATTCGCCGCTTGCCAGTTTTGGTAAATATTTTTGTCTTTGTGTTTCATTGCCATATTTCCAAATGGGGTACATGACTAATGAGGATTGTACAGAAGCTGTACTACGAATGCCTGAATCACCACGTTCAATTTCCTGCATAATCAATCCGTATGAAATTTGATCCAACCCAGCACCGCCATATTCTACTGGAATGTAGGGTCCAAAAGCACCAACGTCAGCCAAACCTTTAATGGCTTGCATGGGGAACTCTGCTTTTTGAGCATAGTCTTCTATAATAGGAGATATATCACGTTTTACCCATTTTCGGGCAGCGTTGCGAACCATTTTATGCTCGTCTGTGAGTAGTTCGTCTAGATTGTAATAGTCTGGAGATTCGAATACATCTGGTTTCATCGTTTGTATTGTTTAGCTTTCAGATAAATATATGATTGTGAGTAAAGTGATATTGTCCATGTGTATTGTTGTTTTGTCCATTGTATTGAGTTTAACTTGCAAAAAGTTATCAAAAGAAACAATATACATATTGATGAATTTATTATATTACTTAGTCATTTTATTTAAAAATAAACATTTTTAATGGTTTTGAATTCAATTTTTTTAAAAACACTAAAGGCTGGTTTTATTATTGGCTTTGTTTTTTTTTGTGTCCTGCAAGGAGGATAAAATTGATTTTAATGCCCAAGTTAGGCCAATATTCAACAAAAAATGTATTGGCTGTCATGGCGGGGTAAAACAATCTGGTGGGTTTGGTTTTTAGGGAAAATGCTTTAGCGAAAACCATTAATGGTAAATTTGGTATTGTTCCTGGTAATCCAGAAGCTAGTGAGATGATTGCCAGAATTACACATAAGGATCCTGAAATGCGAATGCCTCTTGAAAGAGAGCCTTTAAGCGAAGAAGAGATTCATACAATAAAAAAATGGATTGAACAAGGCGCTGAATGGGAAGAGCATTGGGCCTATTTAAAACCAGAAGAACCCAAGGTAACAACAACTAGTTCTGATTGGGGCGTGAATGAAGTGGATTATTTTATTTTGAATAAAATGAAAGAAAAAGGTCTGACTCCAAATAAAGAAGCCGATAAATACGATTTGGTAAGGCGTCTTTATTTAGATGTTATAGGGGTTCCTCCTACATTAAATCAAGTAAATGAATTTATAAATAATACTTCTGAAAAAGCCTATGAAAACTTGGTTGATACGCTTTTGCAATCACCTAAGTATGGAGAGCATTGGGCAAGTATGTGGTTGGACTTGGCGAGATATGCTGATTCTAGAGGGTATGAGAGGGATCGACTAAGAGAGATTTGGAAATATAGGGATTGGGTTATTAAAGCATTTAATAGTGATATGCCATTTGATCAGTTTACCGTAGAACAACTAGCAGGCGATTTATTGCCAAATCCTACGGAAGATCAATTTATTGCTACTGCTTTTCAAAGAAATACATTAGCCAATGGTGAAGGGGGAACTGATAATGAAGAGTATAGAATATATTCTGTAATAGACCGTGTTAATACCACATGGGAGGTATGGCAATCTACCACTATGAGTTGTGTGCAATGCCACAGCCACCCTTATGATCCCATTCGACATGAGGAGTTTTATAATTCCATGGCGTTTTTCAATAATACATTAGATTGGGATAGTCCTACTGATGCCCCTTTGTACAGAGGGTTTGATACCCTTCATCAAAAAGAATTGGAAAATGTTAAGAAATGGGTTTCTAATGTGTCGTCAAAAGAAGAAGCAAATAAATGGGAACGGTTTATTCATATTCAAGAACCAAAAATAAGGCACGAAAATTTTGATGAAGTCCATAACGTAAAGCATACCAATAGAGCAGATGAAGACTACATGACAGTTTATAAGGATGCCTATATCAAACTTAAGAATGTCGATTTAAGAGATGTAGATAGAGTTTATATCAATTATCAGCAATCTTCTAAAACCTTAGGTAATTTATTAATAAAAAAGGATAGTATTAATGGCCCTATAATTGGTGAAACGGCATTAAAGAAAACTAAAGGTTTTATAAATACGCCTATTTTGATTGAATCGAATGCTGAAACCGCCGATTTGTATTTTCAATTTACCAGTAATAAAGCAGGCTATAGATGTTCTCTAGATGGTTTTTTGATAGGCGATAAATTACCTGCTGAAAAAAATGAAATATATACTAAAACCTATAATAAAATAGATGACTTATTGAATGTTCGGTATACGCATTCAACCCCAATCATGTTTGATAAATCGAAAGATTTAAGTCGTCAAACCCAAGTGTTCGATCGCGGCAATTGGTTAACACTTGGAGATACCGTTCAAACCGATATACCTAAATTATTCAATGTAAATAATAGTCAGTTTAAAAACCGTTTGGATTTGGCTGAATGGTTGGTAAGTGAAGATAATTATTTAACAGGAAGGGTCATGGTAAACCGATTTTGGGCCAAATTATTTGGTAAAGGTATTGTGTTGACGTCCGAAGATTTTGGTGCATTGGGAGAAAAACCCACACATCCAGAATTGTTGGATTGGTTGGCAATTAGGTTTTCTAAAGATTGGAATTGGAGCATGAAAACTTTAATAAAAAACATGGTGCTTTCAGATACATACAGGCAAAGTGCCGTAATTACAGAAGAAGCAAAAAAAGTAGATCCCTACAATCAATATTTGGCAAGAAGTCCTCGGGTTAGGTTAACTGCTGAACAAATAAGAGATCAGGCTTTGGCAGTTTCGGGCTTGTTAAGCGACAAAATGTATGGGCCTAGTGTTATGCCTCATCAGCCCGATGGTGTTTGGACGATTGTTTTTAGTAGTAGCACTTGGCAAACCAGCAAAGGTGAAGATGCTTACCGAAGAGGTCTTTACACCTATTTAAGGCGGTCAAGCCCATACCCATCATTTATAAGTTTTGATGCTTCTCAAAGAGATTTTTGTTTGTCAAGAAGAATTAATACTAACACGCCATTACAAACTTTAGTGACTTTGAATGATCCCGTTTATTTTGAAGCAGCCATCCGTTTGGCAGAACAAGTTGAAGCCGTTGAAGGAGATGATGACATTAAGATTAATACCGCTTACACCAAAGTCATGGGTAAAAAAATTACTTCTAATAAGGCAAAGGTTTTAAAGAATTTACTAGCGGAAACAAAAAGTTATTATGAAAGTAACAAGGATGAAGCGTATCAGTTGGTAAAGTCTGATAATTTAGAATTGGCATCGCTTACCGTTATAATGAACACATTAATGAACATGGATGAATTTATTGTAAAGAATTAAAAGCTATGGATTTATTTAACGAGGCACAGAAAAGACAATTGGAGTTCACGACCAGAAGACATTTCCTTAAAAAATGCAGCACGGGTTTGGGGGGCATTGCACTGGCATCTTTATTGGGGCCTCAAAATTTGTTTGGTGGCAATGCGCCGCCTAATTTTGATCCTAGGAATTTACCACATTTTTTACCTAAGGCAAAGCGGGTTATTTATCTTCACATGGCTGGAGCACCGTCTCAATTGGAAATGTTTGACTTTAAGCCAGAATTACATAAACTCCATGGGTTGGATTGTCCAAAATCCTTATTGAAAGGTAAACGTTTTGCATTTATACAAGGAACGCCTAAAATGTTGGGTCCTCAGTATAACTTTAAACAATATGGACAATCTGGGACCTATCTTTCAGATTTATTACCACATTTTAGTGAAATTGTAGATGATGTAGCCATCGTAAAATCGATGCATACCGATGAGTTTAACCATGCTCCCGCACAATTATTAGTGCAAACAGGAAGTGCGAGAACAGGTCGGCCAAGTATGGGGGCTTGGGTCACTTATGGCTTGGGGTCTGAAAACGAAAACCTGCCAGGGTATATGGTCTTGGTTTCTGGTGGAAAAAGCCCTAGCGCAGGTAAAAACGCTTGGGGCAGTGGTTTCCTTCCTTCAGAGTACCAAGGGGTTCAATGTCGTAATTCAGGCGCCCCCATTCTTTATGTGTCAAATCCTAATGGTATGAGTCGTGACATTCGTAAGAAATCATTAAAGGCTATTAATGAGATTAATGAGAGTCAACATAAAGAGTTTAATGATGATGAAACCTTATCCCGCATTGCACAATATGAAATGGCTTTTAAAATGCAGGTTTCTGTGCCCGATGTGATGGATATTTCGAAAGAACCTGATTATATCAGAGAGATGTATGGAGCAAAACAAGGCGAAGCTTCATTTGCTAATAATTGTTTGTTGGCCCGCAGATTGGTGGAGCAAGGCGTACGTTTTGTCCAGTTGTATGATTGGGGTTGGGATATGCACGGCACTAGTAGAGCGACCTCTTTAAATGAAGGTATAAAAACAAAAAGCGAACAAATAGATAAACCCATGACAGCACTTGTTAAGGACTTAAAACAACGCGGGCTTCTGGATGACACCCTAGTGATTTGGGGCGGTGAATTTGGAAGAACGCCGATGCAGGAAAACCGAGGCGGAAACATCATGCAGTTTTTTGGCAGAGATCATCATACAGAGGCTTTTTCTATTTGGATGGCCGGCGGTGGAGTAAAAGGCGGTATTTCATATGGCGAAACAGATGAAATAGGCTATTACGGCGTAAAAGATAGAGTGCATATTCACGATTTGCAGGCCACAATATTAAACCAGTTAGGGATAAACCATGAAAAGTTTACCTATAATTTTCAAGGACGTGATTTTAGACTTACTGATGTGCATGGCCGTGTGGTCAAAGATTTACTAATATAAATTAAAAAATTCTATATAGATGAAACAATCAAGACGCCAATTTTTAACAACGGCGAGCGCAGCAGGAGCAGGTTTAGTTTTAAGTGGTATGAATTTATCAGAAAAAGTAATAGCTAAAAAAGGTTTTTCACTTAATATATATGCAACCAAATGGGGTTTTGATGGTTCAATAGATGAATTTTGCAAACAGGTAAAAAAAGAAGGTTACGACGGTATTGAGATATGGTTTCCTAATACCAAAGCTGATGAAGAGGCCTTGTATGAAGCTTTGGATAAACATAATTTAAGATTGGGGGTTTTAGCGCGTAGTGACGGAAATAGTTTTAAACAACATCAAGAAAGTTATGCAGTAAACTTGCATAAAGTGATTGCTAACAAACCCGATTTCATTAATTGCCATGCGGGTAAAGATTATATGCCTGCGCATGAAAAAAAGGCACTTATAGAATTTGCCATAAAAGCATCTAAAGGATCTGGTATACCCATTTATCAAGAAACACACAGAGGGAAAATGTTATTTGCATCGCATGTTTGTGAAGAATTAATTGACGAAATTCCAGATTTAAAGCTCACATTGGATATTTCGCATTGGTGTTCTGTGGCAGAAAGTTTGTTGGGCGATCAAAAAGAAACTGTTGAAAAGGCATTGAAAAGAACGTGCCATATCCACTCCCGGGTTGGCCATGAATAGGGACCACAAGTTAGTGAGCCAAGAGCGCCAGAATGGCAAAAAGCGGTTGACGCTCACTTTTCCTGGTGGGACCAAGTTGTGAAATATAAAAAAGAAGCAGGCGAACCATTGACAATGACGACTGAATTCGGACCTAATAATTATATGTGGAGCATGCCCTATACAAGGCAACCTTTGGCCGACCAATGGGTTATAAATGTTCATATGATGAATGAATGGAGAAAACGATATTTATAAAACAGCCCTAACTCTTAAGCTATAAATGACATTTTTTTTAGAAGCTAACTTGTATCAGTTTTTTGGTAGGTTTCATGCCATGTTTGTGCATTTGCCAATTGGGTTTATCATTTTGGCAGTTATTTTTGAGCTCATTTCTTTTAAGAAAAAAGTTGATTTACATGTCGCCATATCCTATGCATTTTTGATTGGGGCCTTATCAGGCGTATTTTCTATTGTTTTGGGCTTAATGTTAGCGTCAGATGGTAGTTATAATGAAGCCACCTTAAATATCCACAAGTGGACAGCCATTGCTCTGACAGCCATAACGTTTCTTCTCTATTTTATAAAAAGAAGCAATGATAGGCTTACTTGGATTAAAAAAAGCTATTCAGTTTTATTAGTTTTAGTCATGGTTTTATTGTTTGTTGCGGGCCATAATGGCGGTAATTTAACACACGGGTCAGACTATTTGCTTGAACATGCGCCTACCTCTATTCGGAGCTTAGCAGGTATGAAACCTATTAGGGAACGGGTTACTGTTTTAGATTCGGCATTGGTTTATGAAGATGTTGTCCATGCTATTTTTGAATCGAAGTGCAATGTGTGCCATAATAAAGATAAAACCAAAGGCGATTTGTTATTGATAGATCCTGAAAGCATCATGAAAGGTGGAGAAAATGGCAAGGTGATAATTCCAGAAAATGCATCGAAAAGTGAACTTTACAGACGTATAACCTTAGATCCACATCACAAGGAATTTATGCCTACCGAAGGAAGAACGCCACTTACAAATGAAGAAACCTTATTATTGAAATGGTGGATTGATGAAGGGGCGCACTTTGATAAAAAAATTATAGAATTAAATCTTGACGATAGAACCAAAGGCTATTTACAAACCCTAGTCATTGGTTTAAAACAAACATTTATGGAGAGTTTGAACTTAGCGGCCATAAACCAAAAAGTTATAGATACCATAAGGGATCAAGGATTCAAGATAAAAACCATATCAAGCAAAAGTACTTTGTTAGAGGTCAATTATTCGCCATATAACAAAGAAGAAATAACGTTAAACAAGCTAGATAAGCTTTTGCAAGCCAAAGAAAATATAGTTTGGTTGAATTTTTCGGGCATTGTTTTACAAGATCGGTTTTTGTCTAAAATTGGGCAGTTAGAGAATCTGATCGAACTTAGAATCAGCAATACGAATCTTAACGATGAGGGGATAAAGCAGTTGGAAGGCTTAAAACATTTGGAGTATCTTAACGTGTATGATAACCCCATTACTAATGAGTGTATTGAAAGTCTTCAAAAATTAAAAAGTCTTCAAAAATTATATTTATGGAAAACAGATATTTCTGAATCAGGTTTACAGAAGATTAAGCAATCATTGGATAAAACAAGAATTGTTTCCGGCGAGTAACTTACATTTTCAAATAGAAATCTTTGGTTAGATTGATATAATCTTCTGTGTATTGATGTCTTTCGGTTTCAATAATCAATTCATTTCTTTCTGTAGCTTCCTTATCACTATTGCTGAAAATAAAATCAATAAGGCTTCGTTTAATTCCTGAATTAGTATTTCCTTTTACATGTAACATCTGGTTTGGAAAAAGATTAAATTTTGATGCTAGTTTAATAAAGGAATCTTCTTCCTTAAAAGGAATAATCACAGAAAATATCCCATTCTCAGAAAGTAATTTAGAAACATTTTCCAGTAAATGTCCAAAAGGCATCGCGTCTTGAAATCTGGCCAAATCACGTTGTTTATTAGCTGTTTTGTAATCTTCACTATAAAAGGGTGGGTTGCAAACAATCAAGCCATAAGTGTCTTCAATCTCATCAACAAATTCTTCTAAGGAAGCGTGGTAGCAAAACAGTCTGTCGCCCCAAGGTGATCGCTCAAAATTTTCAACACATTGTTCGTAAGCGCTGTTGTCAATTTCAATGGCATCAATCAATTCGGCATCACTTCGTTGTGCTAACATAAGTGATAGAACACCTGTTCCAGCGCCAATGTCTAGAATGGAAAACGGTTTGTTTTTTATATAAGTCCACGCCCCTAAAAGCACAGCATCTGTACCAATTTTCATGGCGCATTGGTCTTGATGCACGGTAAATTCTTTAAAAACAAAAGGTTTGTTGGACATCTATCTGTTTGGGATTGACGATAGTTAAAATTCTTAAAGTTTTATTAAACTATGTTAAAAAAAATACTTGTTTCTGAAATGTTCAGTTATATAATTATTGTGAAACAACTGGCATTTTTAAATTATTTGTTAAGCTTGCTAAGATAAAGAAAAATAATATGGACCATTTACAAAATAATTTAGATAAAATGAATGATTTATTGATCATGAATTATGAAGCAGAAAAAATATATACTGAAGCACATAAAATAATGGTTGATGGAAATTTAAAGGCTTTTTTTAAAGAAAGAGCTTTTGAAAGAAAGCGATTTGCCAATGAGTTAAGATTGGAAATTGATAAGTTAGGTGGCGAGCCTAAACATTTTGGTAAACCAAGGTATAATTTTTACAGAACTTGGATAAGACTACGGGATTTAGTAGCTCTGGAAGATGAACATGATTTGTTGCACGAGGTTCGTAATTTGAAATTAGTTACCTTAGAAAAATACAATGAATTACTTCGGGGAATAAACTTGCCTTTATCGGTTTGCCGATTATTGATAAAACAAAGTGATGCTATTCAAGCTGGACTGAATGCTATAAAAAGGCAAGATTTGCTTGTTGCTTGATGCATTTTTGATGCATAAAAACAAAACCCCTTCTGTTTAAAACGTTTTAAACAGAAGGGGTTTTGTTATAGATATAAATCAATTAAGCCTTCAGGTGTTTCCACAAGAATGGTTTTGTTTTTCCTATCTACTTTCACAATAAATTCATCATTCATGGGGATTAAAATTTCAATGCCGTCCCTATCTATTTCAAAAAGGGCTTGGGCGGTAGAATCGTTAATTCCCTTTAATAGCCCTACTTTGCCAAAATTTATGTCTTCAATGGCAAAGCCAATCACTTCATGGAAGTAAAATTTGTTACCCTCTAATTTTGGTAAAAGCTCTAAGGGCAAAAAAACCTCGCTTTTTAATAAAGCATCTGCATCGGCTTCTGTCGTTACATCCTCAAATTGAACGCGCAATAAATCAGATTTATGCAATTGGGAGCTTTCAATAAAAAACGGGATTAAGGTATTGCGCACATTAATAAACATAGCGTCCAAATCTTCGTATAACTCGGGCTGGTCTGTGTCCAGTTTTATTAAAAGTTCGCCTTTAAAGCTGTATTTTTTAACTATTTTACCTAAGTAAAAACAATCTTCTTTTTTCATAGAAAGTTTGGTTTTGTCATTCCCGCGAATCCCGATAACTATCGGGATGGAATCGATATTTAATCATTTCCGTGAACCTACCTTTCCGCAGACAGGGAAGGAAATCTTTTTGGTATTTTCTTGAGGTTCCCTTCTTTAAGGGAAATGCGCAAAAAGAAACTTTTTTGCACAAAAAACTCCGATACCAAGTACCGGAGTTTAAAAGTATAAAAAAAATACTGTTTTTTATTCTTCTTCTTTTACTTCTGGAGCTTCTTCGGTCGCGGCTTCTGCAGTTTCTTCAACAGCAGCTTCTGCTTCTTCGGCAACTTCTTCTTCAACAACAGGAGCGGCGGCAGCAATACGAGCTTCGTTTGCAGCTTTTTCAGCTTCTAGAGCTTTTGCTTTTGCATCGGCCTCAGCTTTAGCTAAACCATCTGATTTTGCACCAATTTTACTTGCTTTTTCTTCTAACCAAGCTGTGAATTTAGCTTCTGCTTGTTCTTCGGTTAAAGCGCCTTTTCTAACACCACCTGCAAGATGGTTTTTCAATAAAGCACCTTTGTAAGATAAAATAGCTTTGGCAGTATCAGTTGGTTGTGCACCGTTCTGTAGCCATGTTACAGCACCATCAACGTTTAATTCAATAGTTGCTGGATTTGTGTTTGGATTGTAAGCCCCTAATTTTTCTAGGTATTTACCATCTCTTTTTGAACGTGCATCTGCTGCTACGATCCAGTAGTAAGGTTTCCCTTTTTTACCGTGTCTTTGTAATCTGATTTTTACTGGCATAATAATTAATTATTTGAGGTTCTCGACCTCGGGTTATTAATAAGGGCGCAAAGATACTATATTTTTCTAATTTACAATACTTTATTTGTTGATTAAATATTAAAACAAAAGACAAACCGGTGATGGCAGGTCTGTGGTGTTTAAAAAATCCAGTTTTCCTGTGTTGATGTCTCTTTTGAACACAGAAATATTATCGCTTTTTTGGTTGGCCACCAATAAAAATTTTCCTGTAGGATCCAATGTGAAATTTCGTGGCCAGTCGCCATGAACCGCTATATTTTGGATTTTTTCCAAAGTGCCTGTTTTGGTGTTTCTTTTAAATACCGTTATGGAGTTTTCTCCACGGTTTGAACCATATACAAAACGTTCGTCTTTTGATAAATGGATATCGGCACAAAAGCTTTTGTCATTAAAGTTGTCATCTAAGGTTGTGTCTTCATCAATTTTCTGAAAACCTTCATTTGTTCTTTTAACAGATACAATAGAATTTCCGTATTCATTAATGATATAAATGAATTCGCCATTTTTGCTCAATGCGAAATGTCTTGGGCCAGGGTTGTTGGGCATTTCTATGATAGATGATGTTTTAAGCGTATATAAATCAACCTTTAGGATGTATTGGTATAAACCATTTCTTCCCAAATCGGATACAAACAAATCGTTTTTATAAAATTGTGCAGAATGCGCATGCGATTTTTTATTTTCTGCATTGTGGTCAAAAACTTGGTACGCTTTGTTCAAACTGCCATTTTTATTGACTGTGTAAATTGAAAACGTACCGCCACCATAATTTGAAACCACCGCTTTATCTCCTGTTTTATTTAGGGAAACATGGCACGGGCCGTTGCCGTTACTGCTTTGGGTATTTATGAATTCCAGCAGTCCGTCTTTTTTTACTTTAAGGGCGGTTATAGCACTGGTTTTGCCTTCGCCAACGGCATACATGTATTGTCTGTTTGGAGAAAATGAAATGAATGACGGGTTCTCGATAGCAACAGCCAATAGTTTGTTGCTCAACACCCCTGTTTTGGTGTTGAATTCCAATTTATAAATGCCTTCGCTTTTACCGTTTGTATAAGTGCCTACATATAGAGGTTTGTTTTGGGTCTTGCAGCTTGAAAAAGTCAATATGATGAATGGTACAAAGAGATATTTGATTTTCATAAAGTTAAATTTATAGAACGAATTTATGCTAAAATATCTTAAAATTTAGACATAAGTGTTAATGATTCTTAAATTCTTCACAAAGCCCTGTTAAACTGTTTTAGCGAAAGGAATCTACTTGGTATATTTGTAGTGTTAAAGTGAAACAATAACAAGATTTTTGATTCACATTGAGAAAGATAAAAACGACAATTACTTAATTGTTCATAAAGAAAAAGTAAAAATAGTAAATTTCATAAAGTTAGTTAGTTTGGTTAGTTTGGACGCAGCCCTTTCGATTCCTCGAAAGGGCTGCTCTTTTTGTTCAAAACTCTTTACAACTTCCCAATAAAAGAGTATAAATTCTATGTATTTTTATTGACTAAGTTTCCGTTTTTCTAAGCGACTTAGCATCAAACTTCTAAACCTTAAGAATGTACTTAATTTTCGATACCGAAACCACAGGATTGCCAAAACGTTGGGATGCTCCCATTACAGATACCGATAATTGGCCACGATGTATTCAAATTGCATGGCAATTGCATGATGGTCTGGGGAATTGTATTGACCATCAAGATTATCTGGTGCAACCAGATGGGTTTAATATTCCGTATGATGCCGAGAAAATCCATGGTATTTCAACCGAATTGGCTCAAGAGCAAGGTGTGCCGTTGGCTGAAGTTTTAGAAAAATTTAATGCCGCTTTAACAAAAACCAAATTTGTGGTTGGGCAAAATGTGAAGTTCGATTTGAACATTATGGGTGCCGAGTTTGTACGTGGCAATGTTGAAAATCCATTACAAGAACTCCCCGTTTTAGATACCTGTACGGAGCACACGGCGAGTTTATGTCAAATTCCTGGGGGGCGTTACGGCAAGTTTAAATTGCCAACTTTGACCGAATTGCACGAACATCTTTTTGATGAGCCGTTTGACGAGGCCCACAACGCCACCGCCGATGTGGAGGCTACAACGCGTTGCTTTTTTGAATTGCTGCGTTTGGGCGAATACACGAAAGAACAGTTGGATGTCCAGCCTGATTATTTTCAGAATTTTAAAGCCAAAAACCCGGTCAAGATTTCCCTTATTGGGTTAAAGCACATCAATCTTAAACAAGAGAGTGCAAAAATCCGAGAGCGCATCAAAAAAGCGAAAGGCACAAGTATTTCTTCCGAAGAAATCAAACAAAATGTATCTGATTTAGCCGATGTGGAATTTGTGCATTTGCATAACCATTCGCAGTTTTCGGTACTGCAATCCACCATGGGTGTGGTAGATATTGTTGCCGCTGCCGCCCAATATAATATGCCAGCCGTAGCGCTTACAGACCATGCCAATATGATGGGGGCATTTCATTTTGTAAATGCCGTTAACCGTCATAATAGTGGTGTAAAAGCCAAAATAAAGGCTGCTGAAGAAACTGGAGAAACCATTGCGGTCAAAGAAATAAAACCGATTATTGGTTGTGAATTTTTTGTCTGTGAAGACCACACCGATAAATCGAGAAAAGACAACGGCTATCAAATTGTGTTGCTTGCCAAAAACAAAAATGGCTATCATAATCTGGCAAAACTCTCATCACACGCCTTTGTGGATGGCTTTTATTATTTGCCTCGAATTGATAAAAAACTCATTCAGCAGTACAAAGAAGATTTGATGGTGCTGACTGGGAATTTATATGGCGAAGTACCAAGTAAAGTGTTGAATATTGGCGAAAATCAAGCAGAAGAAGCTTTGATTTGGTGGAAAGAAGCCTTTGGAGATGATTTGTATGTGGAGTTGATGCGCCACAATCAAGAAGATGAAAATCGGGTCAATCCAACCTTGATAAAGCTTGCGAAAAAGCATGATGTTAAATTAATAGCTTCAAATAATACCTATTACCAAAAGCAAGAAGATGCCAATGCACATGATATTTTACTGTGTGTAAAAGATGGTGAAAAACAAGCCACACCCATAGGAAGAGGACGCGGGTACCGTTACGGATTGCCAAATCAGGAATACTATTTCAAGTCGCCCGATGCCATGAAACAATTGTTTAAGGATGTGCCTGAAGCGATTTCCAATGTGCAAGACGTGGTCGATAAAGTGGAAGCCTATCAATTGGCACGTGATGTGTTATTGCCGGCTTTCGGAATTCCAGATGAGTTTAAACATGAAGAAGATGTAGCCGATGGTGGTAAACGTGGTGAAAACGCCTATTTAAGGCATCTTACTTTTGAAGGTGCCAAAAAACGCTACGGCGAAACGCTTTCCGAAGAAGTGACGGAGCGATTGAATTTTGAGCTGAGCGTTATTGAAAACACAGGGTACCCTGGTTATTTTTTGATTGTTGAGGATTTTATCCGCGAAGCCCGAAATATGGATGTGTCGGTTGGGCCTGGACGTGGTTCGGCAGCCGGTTCGGTGGTCGCCTATTGTCTTTGGATTACCAATATAGACCCGCTTAAGTACGATTTGCTTTTTGAGCGTTTCTTGAATCCAGACCGTGTGAGCATGCCCGATATCGATATTGATTTTGATGATGAAGGCCGTGGTCGTGTCATGCAATATGTTATCGATAAATATGGCAGCAGCCAAGTAGCACAAATCATTACCTATGGCACCATGGCGGCAAAATCGTCCATTCGAGATACGGCGCGTGTACTGGATTTACCTTTATTTGATGCAGATAGAATTGCGAAACTCATTCCTACCATGTCTAAGCTCGGGAAGATTTTTGGACTTTCAGAAAAAGAATTGGCCAGCAAGTTCCGAGCGGAAGATTTAGAAAAAGTCAACGAACTATTAAATATTTCTGAAGGTAGCGATTTGCAGGCCGAAACCGTAAATCTGGCAAGAACCTTAGAAGGTTCAGTACGAAATACGGGAATTCATGCGTGTGGCGTGATTATTACACCTGACGATATTACCAAATTCGTACCTGTTTCCATAGCCAAAGACTCCGATTTGTACGTCACCCAGTTCGACAACTCGGTGGTGGAAGATGCAGGCTTGCTGAAAATGGATTTCTTGGGATTAAAAACGCTGACTTTAATAAAAGACACCGTTAAAATCGTAAAAGCAAAACACGATATTTTGCTCGATCCGGACTCTTTTCCGTTGGATGATGAAGAAACCTATGCGCTCTTTCAGCGTGGTGAAACCGTTGGGGTGTTCCAATACGAATCACCGGGTATGCAAAAGCACCTTAAAGAATTAAAACCAACAGTTTTTGAAGATTTAATTGCCATGAATGCTTTGTACCGCCCGGGTCCGATGGAGTACATTCCGAGTTTCACCAGACGCAAACACGGCGATGAAGCTATTGAGTATGATTTGCCAGCGATGGAAGAATACCTAAAGGAAACCTATGGTATTACCGTCTATCAAGAGCAAGTTATGCTTTTATCGCAAAAGTTAGCAGGGTTTACAAAAGGTGAAGCCGATGTTTTGCGAAAGGCAATGGGTAAAAAGCAAATTGCGGTACTTGATAAAATGAAACCCAAATTTGTAGAACAGGCGAGCGCCAAAGGCCACGACGCCAAAGTTTTGGAAAAAGTCTGGAAAGATTGGGAAGCCTTTGCCAGTTATGCATTTAACAAGTCGCATTCCACGTGTTACGCATGGATTGCCTATCAAACAGCCTATTTAAAAGCACATTACCCTGCCGAATATATGGCCGCAGTGCTCTCCAATAACATGAACGACATCAAGCAGGTTACCTTTTTTATGGAAGAATGTAAGCGCATGAAATTGCCGGTGCTTGGTCCTGATGTAAACGAATCGTTTTATAAATTTTCTGTAAACAAAGACAATGCTGTGCGTTTCGGGATGGGTGCCATTAAAGGTGTTGGCCATGGTGCCGTGATGACTATTGTGGATAATAGAAAAGAAGACGGCCATTATAAATCCATTTTCGATTTCGCAAAGCGCATTGATTTGCGGGCAGCCAACAAAAAAGCCTTTGAAAACCTAGCTTTAGCAGGTGGTTTTGACGGTCTGGGCGACACCCACCGCGCTCAATATTTTCATGATGATGGCGATGGTATTACCTTTTTGGAAAAAGCTATAAAATACGGCGCAAAACACCAAGAAAATGAAAATTCGGCACAAGTGAGCTTGTTTGGTGAGGCAAGCGATGTTCAAATAGAAGAGCCCCAAGTACCACCTTGTGACGAATGGGGCACGATGGAAAAATTGAGTAAAGAACGTGAAGTGGTGGGGATTTATATTTCTGGACATCCGTTGGATGATTTCAGAATAGAAATGAAAACCTTTTGCAACGGCACCGTTGGCATGTTTGCAGATCTGGCGCCTTATGTAAACCGAGAACTTGTTTTTGGTGGCGTAGTAACCGATGTACAACACCGTGTAAGCAAGCAGGGCAAAGGCTGGGCAATGTTTACCATTGAAGATTACACCGATAGTTTTGAGTTCCGCATTTTTGGAGAGGAGTATTTAAAATTCCGTCATTTTTTAATGAAGAACAACTTTGTGTTTGTAAAAACCTTTGTGCGTGAAGGTTGGGTGAATAAAGATACTGGCAAGAAAAGCGACCCCAGATTGCAATTTAATAATTTTCAATTACTGCACGATGTGATGGAAAATTATGCCAAAAAACTATCCATTCAATTGGATATTAAAAATTTAAGCGACCAGAAAATCATCGCCTTAAAAGAATTGATACATATGCATCCCGGAAACCAAATACTTAATTTTTTGGTTTATGATACCAAAGAAAAAATAAAACTAACGATGCCCAGTAGAAAACAGAAAATAAAAGTGTGTCAGGAACTTATTAGCGAATTGGAAGCGCAGGATGTTCGGTTTAAGTTGAATTAGAATTTCTAATTATGCTAATTTACTATTCTAAATAGCCAAGTTGATGTTAATTTTTCAGTTAAAAAAACCATAATAGTACCAAACAATATGAATATAAATAAAACAAATTGTTACCTTGTAAGCATTAGTGATTTTTTTGACTAATTTTGCGTATATAAACAAAGTAGAACATATTTAAAAAGAATATTATGGCATTAGAGATAACAGATGCAACGTTTGAGGAAACGGTTTTAAAGAGTGATAAACCAGTATTGGTAGATTTTTGGGCAGCTTGGTGTGGGCCATGTAGAATGGTGGGGCCAATCATTGAACAGATTAGCGACGAATACGAAGGTAAAGCGGTTGTTGGTAAGGTAGATGTAGATGCCAACCAAGAATTTGCTGCAAAATACGGTGTGCGAAACATCCCAACGGTTTTGGTTTTTCAAAACGGAGAAGTTGTAGGCCGTCAAGTAGGTGTAGCGCCTAGAAATGCCTATACAGATGCTATTGATGGTCTTTTATAAAAGATAAAACAAAAGAAAACTGAAAAGGTTTGCCGTTATGGTAAACCTTTTTTTATTTTAGATGAAAAATTTAGACGTATTAATTATGAGTAAACAAATAAAAGTACAAGATGCTATTGATAGCAAATTGATTGAAGCGCGTAAAGTGTTTTTATGGGGCCAGGTAGATGATAAATCAGCAAAACATGTGATAGATAGACTGTTATATTTAGATGCTTTGGAAACTAAAGACATCCATTTGTATATTAACAGTCCGGGAGGATATGTAACCTCTGGTTTTGCTATTTATGATTGTATGAAATCTTTAAAAAGTGATGTTTCTACGATCTGTACGGGTTTTGCGGCATCCATGGGATCCATTATTTTATCGGCAGGCGAAAAAGGAAAACGCTTTATCCAGCCACATGCTCGAGTGATGATTCACCAACCTAGTGGTGGTGCACGCGGACAAGCAAGTGATATTGAGATTACAGCCAAAGAAATTGTGATTACCAAAGAATTGAGCGCAAAAATCTTAGCAGATAATTGCGGGCAAACCTTTGAAAAAGTGATGAAAGATTTTAATAGGGACCATTGGATGGGCGCAGAAGATTCTGTGGCCTATGGGATTGTGGATGAAATTGCAAAATAGTTATTGAGAGATTGAGTTCTTTGGCAATACGTTGAACGAGTCTCTATAACTAATAACTAAAAATTGAACTTACAAAACGAACTTAATAAAGCAGAAGGATTTAAAAACCTAGCGCTACTTGCAAAACAAGTGGTGGAAGGTTTTATCTCTGGTATGCATAAAAGTCCGTTTCATGGGTTTTCTGCCGAATTTGCAGAGCATAAAATTTATAATCAAGGTGAAAGCACGCGGCACATCGATTGGAAGTTGTTTGCAAAAACAGACAAACTCTATACAAAACGTTATGACGATGAAACCAATTTGCGTTGCCACATCATTTTAGATAACAGTAGCTCGATGCATTACCCAAAAATGGACACTTTCTCCATTGATACCTTGAATAAAATTGGTTTTTCGGTTTTAGCTTCGGCGGCTTTAATGCATCTTTTAAAAAAACAACGCGATGCTGTGGGATTGAGTATTTATAGCGATAACTACGACTATTATGCGCCAGAGAAGGGGAGTGAGCGCCACCACCAAATGTTATTGAACCATTTGAGTGGGGCGGTTGTTTCAAAACCTATAAACAAACAAACGGAAACCTATAAGTATTTGCATGAAATTGCAGAGAAAATCCATAGGCGTTCCATGATTTTTTTGTTTACAGATATGTTTCAAACTTCTGAAGATGACGCAAAACTGTTTGAGGCGTTGCGACATCTTAAATACAACAAGCACGAAGTTGTTTTGTTCCATGTGTTTGATAGAGCCAAAGAACTTGCGTTTGATTTTGATAATGCTCCAAAAAGGTTCATTGATGTTGAAACAGGCGAGTATATTAATCTATACGCAGATTCTGTAAAAGAAAATTACAATGCAGCTGTGGGCACTTATTTTAAAACATTACGTTTAAAATGTTCGCAATACAAGATAAAATATGTAGAGGCAGATATCAACAAAGATTTTAATAACATCCTCACAACCTATATGATAGAACGCCAAAATTTTGTGTGATGAAAATATTTTTAAAAAATGCAAAAAAAGATTTGAGATATAAAAAAAGGCGTGTATATTTGCAACCGCAATAAAGCAACGGTCTGG
>TARA_R110002049_G_scaffold2743_3_pt1 | contig 115377 bp, 116 predicted proteins | sample TARA_R110002049 | Tara Oceans TARA_R110002049 (sample SAMEA4396941) | marine metagenome | biome: Polar Biome; feature: [SRF] surface water layer (ENVO:00010504); material: water (ENVO:00002006), including particulate matter (ENVO:01000060) such as... | depth 5 m | reverse complement strand
GTAATATGCATTCACAGCAATAATGCGTATTACCAGGTACCAACATGTATTTCAGCGCCATCTCGTCATTCCTACGCAACAATTCGTATCCCTGGCAATAACACGTCATTCCCGCGCAGGCGGGAATCCAGACGTAGATAAACCGTAATGACACTCAACTTCATATTCAGAGTGCAAAGCATATGCTGACGTTGCTGAGTTCAGTCAGTGATTGCAGTGGAGTGACGCATCAGGTTTAGCTGGATTATCGGATTTATAGAAATAACAACACAAGAAATCCAGTCTGAATAAGTGAACAGAAAAATGAATGAGAAAGAAAGGCATAATTGATAAAATTAAAACGTATATGAGTGGTATAGTGACATCACAAATTGCAAGGAAGCCGACAGCCGGCAATTGCACATATCTGGTTACTGTATAAATGAAATCTTCTCGAATATTTGATTGGCTGGCATTGCTTGCGCTTGTTGCCATGTTTGGATCAGCATTTTTGCTGACCAAAATAGCAGTACAGGAAGTGCCGCCGGTAATGGTTGTGGCTGGTCGAATAATTATTGGTGCAATTTTGCTGCTGATTATTGCCTATGCTCAAGGTGAGCGCCTTTCTACGCTGAAACCCTATTGGTCTATATTGCTTGCGCTGGCATTGACAGGAAACTGCATTCCATTTTTTGTGATTACATGGGGGCAGCAATACGTTGATAGCAGTCTGGCAGGTATTCTCATGGCGATGATGCCGTTGACCACTGTGGTACTGGCACACTTTTTTGTATCGGGTGAACGAATTACGAATAATAAAGTAGTCGGATTTTTACTTGGGTTTGCCGGTGTCGTTATTTTGATGCAACCGGAATTATCTGTGACAACCCAGTTAGACTGGCTACACCTTTCTGCAATGTTATTAATTTTACTGGGTGCGATTAGTTATGCGGCAAATTCGGTGATTGCACATGCTTTGCCTAAAATTAGTCTGCCTTTAATTTCGGCCGGGGTTCTGTTAGCGGCATCAGTTGTGATTATTCCGTTGTCTCTGCCTGAGGGCTTTGAATGGGTGGCGCAAACTTCATCGGCGGCTATGTGGTCGGTCATTCTGCTGGGTATTTTTCCAAGTGGGCTCGCGACTATCATTTACTTCAGTGTAATCCGGCATGCGGGGCCAGCATTTCTTTCTCAAATTAATTATTTGATTCCGGTATGGGCAGTGTTGTTGGGAGTCATATTTGGTGGTGAAAAACTGACTATTAATGCCTTGATTGCGTTAGTAGTGATTCTTTTGGGGATTGCTATTGCTCAAAAGAACAGATCTGTCAGGGCAGATTCAATTTACCATGATTAAATCAGTCAAAACTCGTGGGTAAGCCACCGACGCGAACATAAATCAGGCAGCCATCTTTAGAGTATGGCTTGTGTTTGCTCAGGTGTGGGCTTCGTATCCATGACCCTGCCGGGTATTTGCCCAGGTTGTCTTCAAAAGTGCCTTCAATGACGAATATTTCTTCTCCGCCGGGATGAGTATGTTCAGGAAAATACGTGTCGGGCTGCCAGCGTACCAGAGCCATATTTTCGGGATAAGATGGCTGTGAATAAAGTGGGAGCACTGTTAGGCCCTCGACCATGCCCTGACGCCATTCCATCGTATGGGTATTCAATGCCAACTGCTGACGCTGAGCTCCATCATACTGACGCAGCCTGACAAATAACGTGCACCCAATCTCCGAATAGGGTGCGTGCTCGGTATCGTCAGGGTTTAACAGGTAAGTGCCTGCCGGATAGCGGCCATGATCATCACAAAATTCTCCTTCAAGTACGTAGATTTCCTCGCCTTGTGGATGCGGGTGTGTGCGAAACTTTCCACCTGCTTCATATTTTACAATACTGGTGACTGGGCCAAATTCGCCACCCTCACGATATAGCGGTTTGCGCCAGACTGTACCACTGGGACTGGACTCCCATTGCATGTTGGCAGTATTGACGACGACATGCCGGCTTAAGTCTGCATTGATGTCATCCAGTTTATTCATACACAATGATTTCCAGGGCGTCTAAATCTATCGCGTTACGGCTAAAGCCTGCTAATTCATTTTTGGTGTTATAGAGCAGTTGCGAGGGCACACCAATTAATTTTGATTGAGTAATATCCTGATACAGTTCGTTGCTGCGGTCAAAGTCTGCAAGCACATGGGTGTAATTTAAATTGCGCTCGTCTATTTGTCTGAGTGCTTTCTGTTTTGATGACAGGCCATCTGTCACAACACCTACTATTGTTAACGGGATTGAAGGGTTGTCTTTTATGAATCCTGCCAGTTTTTCAAAATCACGTTTACAGACAGGGCAGTAAGTCGCCCAAAACATGACGAGTTCCCAGCGACCTGTCTGTAACTCGTTTAATACCGTGTTTTTGATTGCGCCATGAGGCTCTAGTACTTTGCCTGCAGATTGACTGGCAGACTGTTCGTGTTGTGCGCTTTGCTTTTTCGGTAGAGGCGTGTCGTTTTGTTCGGAGCAGGCCTGTAATGATATAAATACTAGCAAGATGACAATAGCGTGAAATAAATTCATGAGTGTTAATATTGTAATGGTTAACTGTTAAGTAGATCGGTATTCGGCGGCGTGTATTACAAAGTCCGTTTCAGTCAGAGATTGAGCTATACTTTAATTATAAACAATAACAGGTTTTGGAGGGTTTATGGCGGCTACACGTGTGCAAAAAATATTGGATGAAGTTGGTTCGCTCGCATTTCCAGGAATATACGACACGCTTTCAGCCAAGATAGCAGAAAAAGTCGGTTTTCCTATGGCGTTTGTGTCCGGCTATTCTCTGGCAGCCTCCACTATTGGGGAACCTGATTTTGGATTGCTGACACAGACGGAAGTGGTTGAGCGTGCCAGACAGATTTGTGCCAGTGTCGATATTCCCGTTATCGTTGACGCAGATACTGGCTACGGCAATCCATTAAACGTGTACCGCACTGTGAAAGATCTGATCGCAGCAGGCGCTGCCGGATGCTTCCTGGAAGATCAGGTGTGGCCCAAGAAATGTGGCCATATGCGCAATAAAAAAGTTATTGAGCGAGAGCAGTATCTGCAAAAAATTGCAGCAGCGGTCGAAGCACGTGGTGATGCAGATTTTTTCATTGTTGCACGCACCGATGCAGAGGCAGTCCTCGGTTTGGACGAAGCCATTGCAAGAGTAGAAGCCGCACGTGCGTTGGGCGCCGATGGCAGTTTTGTTGAAGCACCCGGTTCACTGGAGCAGCTTAAAGAAATAGGTAGACGTGTTCCCAAGCCTATGGTGGCCAACATGATTGAAGGCGGTAAGACGCCGGTACTTCCTAAAGATGAATTGGCGCAAATGGGTTTTCAGTTAATCCTGTACCCACTGACCGGTTTATATGCAGCGGCGACAAGTATGCGCGATTTTTATCAGACGTTACTTGATGATGGAACAACAATAGGCAAGGAAAGCAAATTAATGCAGTTTGCTGAATTTAACGAATTAATCGGCGTTGAAGAAAAATACCGCCTGGCAGAAAAATTCGGAGAATAATTTTCTTTATGCTGGTTATAAAAGCGTAGTCCATATGTAAAATATAACTGTCGCATATAATGCATAAGAAGTCGGGTCTATTAATTCCCAGTATTCGTCATAAATATTTTTCATAATTAATCATCTCCTGTGATTGTTTTATGTAAGGATTGTTCACAGATACAGTTCTGATGCGATAACTTTGAATTAGTTCACAGAACTTAATCTCCCAACACTGAACGGTAGAAAAATCACTATCAACGGTAGTTCGAGAATGATTTTACTGTTTTTAAAATACAGCCAGCCAAAATCCAAAAACACTGCATGTGCCAACGGTATATAAAGCAGGGTCTATGATGGTCCAGAATTTTTCATACACAGAATTAAGCATGATGTTTCCTCTTGTATAAGTTTATAAATAATGACTAACAAGATCATGAGCAACTGTTGTGCCAACTATTAATGGCGATATAACGCGTATAGACGGATTGTTTTTTGTGATTGCAAAAAAAGAATGATCCAAACTGGAGCGGTTTATATTTCAGGGAGTGTGATTTTTGTGCATTAATGTGTAATGCAAGTACTAGCGCGACGGCTAGTTGGGTGGGTTTTGTGAAGCGAGAACCAGTGTCCAGTAAATTCTGTAGTCCGATAAATCATTGCGTGTGCAGGCCAGTCCGATATCGGTGTGCATTTTATTCATCAGGTTGTGGCAGTGGCCAGCGCTTAACAGCCACTGGTCTATCGTTTGTTCGGGCGTTTCTGTGCCTCCAGCAATATTTTCTGCCACGGTTTTCCAGTTGTAACCGGCATTAGAGACACGGTCACTGGCAATTAATCCGAGGCTTCCTTTATGTCTGAAAAAGTTGTTTTTCGCCATGTCATCCGCGTGTGTCTTTGCTGCAATAGACAAGCTGTTATTCCATTTGATTGCCGGCGCAGTTGGGTATGATGTATTTCCACATGTGCGCGCTTGGGCACGCATTGCATTGATATAGTTAACAACGCGTTTAACTCTTAATTCGTTAAAGTCACATTCGCTTGTTTTGAGTGGTGATTTATAAACAGGTGCGTTAGCAATTTTTTTGTTATTTATATAGTCAGATACACCACAACTACTGATCACCAGCAACATTGATAATGTACATAATGAATTAATGACTGTTTTTGCTTGCATGAAGGTAATTATCAATTATTTGGGTAAAGCTTATAACAGGCTGACTGAATATATCTGGCGCCAATTTCTGTTTGTACTTTTTTGCCATACTTTACTGCGCAGGCAGTGGCAGTCTTGGGTCCGAGCCACGGTCTTCTTTTCTCTACAAATATCCTGTCGTGAAATGCAAATTTATCTTTGCAAGAGATGACAACTTCTTCGGCGATTGTATCGCTTTGTACGTTCTGCATTTCATCTAAAATACATTCCCAGTAATTATCCGGGCTGAACCAGCCCGCGCATGCGCATGTAGAAATGACCGGCGCCAGAAACATTGTAACAAGGAGTACAGATTTCATGAATTGTCAATCAAGCAGGCAGTGCCCTGGCCTAAAGAGTCGGGGCTGAACATCAAGCCACTCAGTTTGATTTAGCCGCTATACTGAAATGCTGAAGCAAGTCCTACTGTGTCTGAGTGTGTGTGATCAATACCATTGCTGCGGTACCAGGTTTTCTTCGACTTGGCCACACTGACATCATTGCCGGGCGCAATAGCGAGTGGGTGATTGCTAACAATAACATCGCCTCCATCTTCACCTTCAATGGTGTACATCTCGTTTTCGCCGACTTTGCCAATCTTTAAATGACGCTTTTTACCGTCAATGATAAAATCAATAGGTGCCTGTTCTACAGATTTTACTTCACTAATTAATCCGGCAATGACTGCGAGGTGACCACCATGTTTGCCACTCCATAATTCGCTGATAGCCATTACTTGCATTTCTGTGGCCGCATCATCAATGTATAAATTAACTTTCCATCCGCCATCAGTCAGCATGCCCGGAGCTTCCAGGTATACCGCGACCTTAATACCATCAAGTTTAACTTCGCCCAGTCTGCCTTTATCTATCTTCCAGCCTACCAGTGCATTACAGTAACCTTTAGTGGGAGGCATTAGGAAAATGCACGGGCACACCAGGTCGCAAGTACATGATTCAAAATAATTTCCTTCAAGATTCCAGTTATTAGCCATCAATGCATCCTCTAGGTGTATGTTTTTATATTATCATGATTGAATAGTATACTCAGCGGCCGATGAAATACAAATTCGCTAAGTGATTGTTATTATTATAATAAATTCGTCTGGCAATTACCTTTTGAACAGAATTTATGACACTTGAATCTATAAAATTAAGTTATTTTAGCCGTGATCATTTGATTGTGTACAGTGCTATGTTGGTCGTTTGTGTGGCTGCATGGAGTTATATGGGATACATGGGTTGGGCGATGCAACATATGGATGTGATAGACATGTGGATGCCGCCTCATGCAAAGACCCGGTCATGGAGTCTTTACGATTTCTGGATGTTATTCGCTATGTGGGCAGTGATGATGGTCGCGATGATGACGCCTTCAGTACTTCCCATGGTTTCCCTGTACGTGACAGTTATCCGTAACAAGAAAGTAAAAGGCCAATCGTATACGCCCACAATTATATTTTTATCTGGTTACCTGATTGCGTGGATATTTTTTAGCGTTGTTATTTCACTTGTTCAGTATCCTTTGCATACAGCAGGCCTGTTAAATTCAATGATGGATAGCCGTAGTTATTTGCTGAGTGGATCAATTCTGGTGCTGGCGGGAATATATCAGTGGACGCCATGGAAAGATGCTTGCCTTGAACAGTGTCGCAGTCCATTACATTATCTGATGACGAGTTGGAGAGAAGGGTATGGAGGTGCAATCCGCATGGGTTTGCATCATGGCACTTACTGTGTCGGCTGCTGTTGGGCGCTTATGGCTGTGATGTTTGCTGTCGGTGTCATGAATCTGCTCTGGATGGTGGTGATCGCTTTCTTTGTGCTGGCAGAAAAAATTTCTCCAGTATCGGCAAAGTATATAAGAATAATCTCCGGACTCGCTCTGGTGTTATGGGGTGTCTATTGGTTGTCATTGTACCCGTGGTGAAAGCAAGAGAGCACATGACCTGAATTTGTTAACACTTGGCCTGGGCAAAGTTCACCGTCCTCCCGTCGACAGTCTGTATAGAGGAGGAGAAATCTGTTCTGTCTTTGATAAAAACTTTATGATGATGAAAGTGGTGATTACAGGAGTCACTAACCAGAAAACCAGATAAGGAATATTGTTATCAATGCGCATGTATAACTGGTAAAAAATGAACATAATTGGCACGTGGGACAGAAATAGCAGGAAGCTGTGTTTTGCATTATCAACAAGAATATCGCCCGCTCGAGTATAAGTGATTTTTGATAATATTGGCCAAATCAGAAATGGTGCAATGATTGAGTAGGCATCTCTATTATCAATTTTATAGAAGATCATAAAAATGCAACCCATGACATAGAGTGCAAATAGCGGGTAAGCGTATTTGTCTAGCATTCTTAAATCCCATTTCTGTGTTGCTGCCAGGATGCCAAGGTAATAAGCGGCATACATGCTGTCTCTTGTTATAAGGGGACCATCCAGATCATAAGCAAATATAACAATGATAACTGCAAATCCGAGGTAAGGAATTTTCTTGAATAACTGCCAGTAAAGTGGTGCAAGTACAGCAATGACAAATAAATCTCGCAGAAAGTACAATGGTTTGTTAAATGGTGGGTTATACATGCTGAAAACACCATTAAGCCAACCCTCTAGCGAAAAAGGATAAAGAATATAAGCAGCATCATAAATGTGCGGGTTGTAATATTGCACTGCGACAATGACGATGGCGAAAGGAATATTCCAGATTATCAAAGGTATAATAAGTGTTCTTGCCTTTTTGATAATTAATTTGGGCATGTTTAAGTGTAGTGAGGATCTGAATAGTAAGTATCCTGATATAGCCGCCAGTATCGGTACACCTGCGCGGAAAAAGGCATGTGAAAAAAACGCCTTGGTTGTGTCGGTGAAGTTGAAAGCCAGGTCTGGTAATGCGGTATAAGGTGGTATATGTATTATCACCACGCCAATGATCATTAAAAATTTGGCGATGCTGATTCTTCTACTGATGTCCTGGTCCAGTTTCATTATAATATGTGTTGGCTTTTGATGGTTTGAAGAATGCTTACCCTAAGGCATTATTCATAAACCAAATGTGAATTTTGTTATGTGGCTCACAACTCTGTTAGATCAACTGAAAATGGTGGTTGTTAACACAGATATATGGCGGAACTCAGGCAGTCACGAGGCAACTTTGATGAAACTTAGTGAAATGATGATGAATTCTCAATTATTTTATACATTTAGACGGAATTGTTTATGGTAAAAGTCAAGACAAGTGAAATACATGGAAAGGGTTTGTTCAGTGCGAAAAAAATTCGCAAAAATACTGTGATTGGTAAATGTAAAGTTAAAAAAACCAAAAAATCCAAATCCAATATGTATACATTATGGGTGAAAGATAAGCCGTATGAAGTGAAATGCGATTTACGCTATATAAATCACTCAGGTGATCCTAATGCTGTTTACTATGATGACTTTACTGTAGTTGCGCTTAAGGATATTGAGAAGGGTGAAGAGTTATTACATGATTACGGCTGGGACAAGTGTTAGTTTGCGTAATTATATCTGACTAAAACCCTAGCACTGGCTTGATTACAAAAAATGTAAATATCGTAATCAGTATGACGCCTGCAATATTCAGCCATAATCCGGCCTTACACATTTCGGGAATCGTGATATGTCCGGAGCCAAAAACAATAGCATTTGGCGGGGTTGCAATTGGCATCATAAACGCAAAACTTGCTGCTAATGTAGCAGGGAATACCAATAAATATGGATGTATGCCTGCACCTACTGAAATGCTGGCCAGGATTGGAACCAGTGTGGCTGTGGTCGCTGTGTTGGATGTTAATTCAGTCAGGAATATTACACCGGCACAAATAATCAATACAAATACAACATCTGGTACATTTTGAAGGAATAATGCCTGTGACGCGATATATTCAGCAACGCCATTGGTTTTAATTGCATTCGCGAGGGTGAGGCCTCCACCGAATAATATAAATATTCCCCAGGGGAGTTTTTTTGTTGTTGCCCAGTCGATTACAAATATTCTTCGTTTAAAATCAACAGGAATAATAAACAGTAACATTGCGCCTAGCATCGCAATCCCGGAATCACTAAGTTGGAAGAGTGGTTGAATCTCCTGCTGGTTGACTGTGATCGTTATTTTCTGAAGTAATGGCCTGGTCATCCAGATAAAAACTGTCGTAATAAAAACGATGATAGTAATTTTCTGCCCACGGTTCATTTTCTCATGATGCGTGTGTGATTCTTGCGGCTGATAAAGTGCATCTGCTTTAAATGGAAATACGAATCTGGTCAGCACAAACCAGATGATGGGCAAAAATATAATGGCCAGTGGGGCGGCAAACGATAGCCATTTGATAAAACTAATTTCAAGCCGGTATTCACTACTGATGCTATCCTGAAGAAAACTTGCCAGAAATAAATTGGGTGCGGTGCCTATTAGCGTCATAGTGCCACCGACTGATGCTGAATAAGCAATGCCCAGCATCATGCAGCGTGCAAAGTTGTGTTGGCAAGAATTTGAAAATTTTTCCTGTTGGTTAACAGTAAATAAAGCGATCACACTCAGGCCAATTGGCAACATGACGGCCGTCGTTGCAGTATTTGATATAAATGCACTTAATGCTGCAGCTGAAAACATAAACCCGGCAATGATCAGGTATGGATTATTTCCTGCAAGTTTCAATACGGTATTGGCTAATCTGTGATCTAGCTTCCAGCGCTGCATTGCTAATGCGATTAAAAATCCACCCATAAACAGGAATATCAGGTGTGATGCGTAGGGAGCCGTTGTCGCTTTGATATCCGCAATGCCTAGTAGTGGAAACGTCGCGATGGGAAGTAGTGCAGTCGCGCTAATGTCTATCGCTTCGGAAAGCCACCAGATTGCCATCCAGACAACCATGCAAATGGTTGTTTTTGCTGAGAAAGTGAGTGGAATTAACGCTTTATGGGTATCGACATATTGATCAGGTAAGGCAAAGTATAAGCATAGTGCGGCTATTGGGCCGACAAAGAATCCAATACGTTGAACAGCGAACTGCATAGGCAAGTATAATTTCGCTAATTGATGAATAACGAATAGTACACATGACTGAATTAAACGACCAATATAATCGTAGTATGCGAGATTTACGCATTTCGGTAACTGACCGGTGTAATTTCCGCTGTACCTATTGTATGCCGAAACAAGTGTTTAATTCCAAATACCAGTTTTTGATGCGCGACGACCTGTTGTCTTTCGAGGAAATAGCACGTCTGGCACAACTGTTTGTCAATAACGGTGTTCGTAAATTGCGTTTGACAGGTGGGGAACCACTGCTACGCAAGAATCTGAGTGTGCTGGTTGCTGAGCTGAATAATATATCGGGGGTTGAAGATATTGCGCTTACCACTAATGCATCCTTGCTCACCCTGGACAAAGCAAAAGAACTGAAAAGTGCAGGATTGCGTCGAATTACAGTCAGTCTAGATGCCATCAATCAAGAGACCTTTATGCAAATGAATGACATGAAAGTGTCAGTCCAAAAAGTCCTTGATGGCATTGATAACGCACGCAGTGCAGGATTTGATTCGGTCAAAGTGAATATGGTTGTTCAGAAAGGCGTGAATGAAGACGATATTTTACCCATGGCTAAATACTTTAAGGGAACAGGTAATATATTACGCTACATAGAATTTATGGATGTGGGTAACACGAATGGCTGGAATATGCAGCAAGTTGTTTCCGGGCAGGAGATTGTGGATCGCATCCAGAAAGTATTTCCAATGAAGCCGGCTGATCCTAATTACAAAGGTGAGGTAGCTAAACGCTGGCGTTATGAAGATGGCAGTGGTGAGGTGGGTGTGATTACATCAGTGACTGAGGCATTTTGTGGAGACTGCAATCGTTTGCGTCTTTCTGCTGAAGGTAGTATCTATACCTGCCTGTTTGCATCGCACGGAGTTGATTTGCGTCGTCTGTTACGTGAAGGTGCGTCTGATGAGTTTATTAATGAAGTAATTAGCAATACATGGAAGGATCGGAATGATCGTTATTCTGAAATGAGAGGCAAGGGTGACAATATCGTCCATAAAGTAGAAATGTCTTATATTGGTGGGTAGTCAGTCCTCTTTTTATGAACGTATTGGTGGTCAGACTGAGATTACCAGGCTGGCGAATCAATTTTATAACGTTATGCAGCGAGATACTGCTGCCAGTCATATCCTGAATCTGCATCCTGATAATCTGGCTCGGTCTCGTAAACGCCTGGCTAATTATCTTTGTGAGTGGTTTGGTGGGCCAAAACTGTTTGGTGAAAAATATGTTAATCCTGAGTGGCTGAAACTTAGGCATAAGCACCTGAATATAGGAATTGAAGAGCGCGATCAGTGGATGTATTGCATGACCACAGCCATGCGTGAATTAAATTATGATGAGCAGTTGCAAAAAGATCTGACAAAAGCGTTTTTTGAACTGGCCGGATTTATGCGAGTTCGTGTTTAACCTCACGTCTCCAGCAGGCGGGGAATAAGTTCGACCAAATTACAGGGACGATGTCGATAATCCAGTTGCTGACTGATTAATTTATCCCACCCGTCTGCGCATGCACCAGAAGAACCTGGTAAACAGAATATATAGGTGCCATTAGCCACACCTGCCGTTGCGCGAGACTGTAGTGTTGAAGTACCGATATTTTCAAAAGACAACACCCTGAACATTTCACCGAAACCTTCTATTTCTTTATCCAGTAATGGTTTTACGGCTTCAGGGGTGCCATCACGTCCGGTAACACCGGTTCCGCCTGTCGTGATAACGACTTGTGGTTTCTCGTCTGCAATCCAGTGCGATACGGTGGCACGTATCTGGTAAATATCATCCCGAACAATTTTTTTGTCATGTAAATGATGCCCGGCCTTTTCAAGACGCGACACTAATAATTTACCAGACTTATCGTCGTCTTCTGTACGTGAATCCGAAATCGTCAACACGGAAATGGCAAGTGGGATAAGTTCTCTGTTTTTATCGATCATTGTTACTCTCTGGGTTTCTTTTGCTAGGCAATAAATTTTGCTTCGCGCCAATTATCAATCACTAAAGTGGCTCGCTCATAATCACTTTCCTCAACGACCACTCTGATTAATCCATTTGCGGGCAGTTCTCCCATGGCACCTTGCAGGTATTCGCCGACGATATTGGCAGAGATACCTTCGCTTTCCAGCAAGCCTTTAATAATGTGTGCTTCCAGTGAATTTAATGCATGAAGTACCGTTTTCATTATTTAGTGTATAGATTCCTTTCCAAAGCGACTATTATATAATCCACTATAAGTGAAAAACGCATAGTTAGCAGCGATTAAATTTAAATAATACTAGTGTCATATGAAAGTAGAAATATTTAGTCAGCCCTATAACCCCTGGGCATGGGTGCAATCATACCAAAGTGAGCAGGCACATTTGCAGCATAATTTTGGTGCTACCTCGGTTTTTGTTGGCACGATGCGTGATTTTAATGAGGGTGATGACGTAACAGCGATGTTCCTTGAACATTACCCGAGGATGACAGAAAAAAGTCTGGAAAATATTATTACAGATGCAATGAAACAATGGGAGCTGGTAGACGTATGTATTGCGCATAGAGTCGGCGATATTTTCCCTGGAGACCCTATTGTGTGTGTGGCGGTGTGGGCTTCGCATCGAAAAGAAGCTTATGAAGCCAATAGAATGATTATGGAGGCACTTAAATCAACTGCTCCTTTCTGGAAGAAAGAAAAGCTGGAAGAAAGTGAACGATGGGTAGATAAAAATACAAAAGGCTATTAATTCTGATATTAGTCTATCAAAAATATCAAGGTAATGAATAATATAAGTGTATGCGTATACGCTGCGCAAACGAGCAAGATCGGTCTTTAAATCTAGTTTTTGTGAGAAATTATTATGGATGCAGTCGTCATACTTGTTGCGCTAATTGCCGGGCTAATATTCCGAAAGTTTAACTATCCACCTCTGCTTGGTTATCTGCTGTCCGGATTTGTTGCCCACGAGCTGGGTATTGGTAGTGTTGAACGTATTACACCTTATGCAGATATCGGTATTCTTCTTCTATTATTTACTATTGGTCTGAAGCTAAATTTAAAATCACTTGCATCGCCTCATGTCTGGGGTGTTGCATCGTTGCATATGCTGATTGCAGTCGTGCTTACTGTGCCGGTAATTATGGCTGCAGGATACTGGATGCCAGCACTGTCGATAGAAGATTCTGTGGCTGCATGGACACTGGCGTTTGCTTTGTCATTTTCAAGTACTGTGTTCGCTGTAAAGATTTTTGATGAAAGAGGTGAGAGCGCTTCACTACACGCTTCAATCGCAATCGGTATTCTGATTATTCAGGATCTGTTTGCGGTCTGTTATCTTGTGTTTACATCAGATAAATCAGTCGAGCCTGCGGCAGTCATACTATTTGCGCTACCACTGATTCGGCCTGCATTGCTTTATCTGATGAGACTCACAGGTCATGGTGAGCTGCTTGTATTGTTTGGTGTGGTCGCAGCCATAGGCTCGGCTGAATTGTTTGAGTTGTTTAATCTGAAAGGTGGTCTTGGAGCACTCTTGTTTGGTGTGCTGCTTGGGAACACTGAAAAATCAAATGAGCTGTATAAAAATTTACTAGACCTGAAAGATCTGTTTTTGATAGGTTTCTTTCTGCAAATAGGCTATTACGGACTGCCTTCTCTGGAAATGTTATTTGTCGCTGCTACATTGGCGCTGTTAATATTTTTGCGCCCCATTATTTACTACCTGTTACTGGTGGCATTTAAAGTGAGATCCAGAACATCATTTTTATCTGGTATTGCATTATTTAACTATAGTGAATTCGGTCTGATTGTAGGTGCAATCGCGGTGAGCAATGGGTTGCTGTCTGCAGAATGGTTAACTACTCTTGCGCTGGCTATGTCAATTTCATTTTTTATCTCCACTCCATTTAATACTCGAGTGCATAGCATCTTTGGTAAATACAGTGATGCTTTACATAGATTTGAGCGTAAACAACGGCTTGAACAGGAAGCTTTGCCGTGTCTGGCTAATTCCAAAATAGTGATTTTAGGCATGGGTAGAGTTGGCAGAGGTACGTACGATGCTCTCTCATCAAAATTCGAAGGTGAGATAGTGGGTGTGGATCAGAAGCAGGTGAGAGTAGATGAATTTAAACAGCAGGGTATTAACTGCATACGCGGTGATGCCAGTGATTATGAATTCTGGCGTGCAACAAACCTTGTTTCGAGTGAAAAGATTTTTGTATGCCTGTCTAATCATCGTGAGAATATGTACGTTGTCAATTTGGCTAAACAGTTGGGCTATCAAAATACATTAGCAGTCGTATCCAGATTCCCTGATGAGCAATTAGAGTTGCAGGCATTGGGTTGTATTGCGTTTGATCTTTATGCTGAAGCAGGGCATGGATTTGCTGATCATGTATTAGCGGAACTTGAAGATTAATGGACTGGAAAATACATAACAAACACCTTGCTTATGATGGATATTTTAAATTATTCAGATATGAGTTATCACATGAGAAATACAACGGAGAGGTAACGCCGTTACTTCAGCGTGAGTTGGTTAAAAGAAGCGATGCAGTTGCTATGGTGGCTTATGACCCCGTCACAGATGAGGTGGTACTGGTAGAACAGTTTCGCATGGGTGCGGTCAGCGAGGAACAGCCATGGCTGATTGAGATAGTTGCAGGTTTGATAGAAGAAGGCGAGCTACCCGAGCAGGTTGTCGTTAGAGAGTCATTAGAAGAAATCGGTTGCAAGCCGAGTGAATTGATAAAGATTGCCGGTTTTTATACCAGTCCGGGTGGCAATTCTGAATGGATACATTTATATATTGGTAGAGTATCTGTTCAGGAGTTGGGTGACTCGGGCGGGCTTGAAGAAGAAGACGAAGATATAAAAATTACAGTCGTACCCGCCAGTGATGTGCCTTATATGCTATCTACTGGCGAAGTCAGATCATCAATTACACTCGTTGGGCTACAGTGGTTTGTAATGAACAGAGAGAATATTCGTCAGCAATGGCTGGATTAATTGGCTAAGTCTATTTTTAAAAATATTTTATTGTAGCGCTCTTTGTTCTTCTTGGTTCGGTGCAATACACCTTTCGATTCGCTATTGTAGGAATCAGAATTACCACCAATTTCAAACCATTCTCCCAGGCGCACATGCAAAGTTGTGTCCACATAGGTTTGTTCCTGCCCGTATCCCTGATAGGTGCGACTACTGCTAGTAGCGCTCTGTATGCTGATATTCGCTGTTTTACCATCAGCACTGCGCGCGACAACATAGAAACCATCCTGTTTACCCGGTGCCAGTCGATTATGCTCAATCAAAAAATTACCGTTAGGTCGTTGTACATACGAATATATGGGTGTTATGTGCAGGCTTTCCTTTGAAATGTAGGCGGGCTTGCCTTCCTGTACCTGTATAAATTGTGTCTTGTCATTTTTGCTTTCTGCCTGACGTGTGTCCAGATTGACTGTAATTCCCGGCTCTTGCCTTGAAGGCTTGCCAACATGCACATTTACATCGCCAGACTCTATGGTTGCTGATGCATTGGCGCTGCTCTCACGAGTTGCCACATATTCATCGCTAGTGACAGATATTCGGAATGTTTTGCTGGCACGATCGACAGCACTTATAAGACTTTCAATTTCCTGTAGTCGGCTGGCAGGTGCTTTGATGAAGAGCTGATAACCATCACCACTTAATCCTTCTGTCTCATGTAGCAAAGGACGTATTAAAGGTATGACTTCATCGGCAGGCCGATTTTTTAAATCAAAGTAATGAATAGAGTCACTGGCCAGAACTACTGGAGTTAACACAGCAATGATAATAAAAATGATGAACTTATTCATAATCTATATGCTGACGCGTCTTAGATCAGGTGAGACTTCACTCTGGTGCCAGTGATCAGTGAAGATTTTATTTAATTCGGTGCAAACAATATGATTGTTAAATGAGACATTACCTTCGTATCTGTCTGACTGGGGATTATGTATGAAGCCTTTGCTGTCAGCGGTCATCAGGCTTTCGTTATAATAGTTATATTCTTTAGGCAATTTTCTTATAGTGATTTTGGAAGGCACTCTATCCGCCAGGTTAATTAAACGATGCCCGTCTTTGATAACATTTGTGTTATCAAATAAAATAATTCGCACGCTGGCATTACGGTTTTTGCGAATGAATTTACTGAAAGCTTCGACAATATCACTACGATCAAATATCTGATGATTCAGATTCCGGGAGATGATATTAATGTCATGTACAGCGGAGCTTGCTAGTTTATGAACAGCAGCAACGTTCATAGCACGGTCGTCGACAGGAATTTCGCCTTCAGTGACACCAAGTATGAAATTTTCAAAAAATCTTTCTTGTCTCATCTTTTTGTCGTTCATGGAAAATGTCTGAGAATACCTGAGTATTAATGTAAGATGTACGCCTGTCTTCCAAATTGGTCAATAATCTACCTGTCTGGCATCAATATTCAGACTGTTTGCGAGTCAGATTAGTTCATCTGTCTTGTGTCGGGAACTAGCTGAAGTTTCAAAATGTCATCTACTTGTCAATATGTAGTGAATTTGGTAAAAAATGCCTGCCCGATCTGCGTGGCTGGTGAATCCCGGACTTAAAAAAATAACAATATAAGTGTCATGATTGAAATTGAAAATCTAGTCAAAAAATTCGGTCCTTTAACGGCAGTCAACGATATTTCTTTTACAGTGAAACCTGGCCAGGTCCTGGGGTTTCTAGGTCCTAACGGGGCAGGAAAATCAACGACAATGAAAATGATCACAGGCTTTCTGGCACCTACGTCAGGGGTTATTCGTGTCTGCGGCCATATTGTTGAAGGAGATTCACTTCAGGCTAAACGGGAAATTGGCTACCTGCCTGAAGGTGCTCCCAGTTATGGTGAAATGACTGCCCTACAGTTTCTGCAATTTATTGCAGATGTACGCGGACTAAAAGGCACAGACAAGAGCCAGCGGATAGAAACAGTCATTTCCCAATTGAATCTGCATCAAGTAATTAATCGACCTATTGAAACACTGTCCAAAGGTTTCAAGCGACGCGTAGGCTTGTCTCAAGCGATTTTGCATGACCCACAGGTATTAATTCTGGATGAACCAACTGATGGTCTGGACCCTAATCAAAAACATGAGGTACGGGAACTTATTAAAGGCATGGCGCAAGACAAGATTGTGGTGATTTCTACACATATTCTGGAAGAAGTAGATGCAGTGTGTACACAGGCGATTATTATTGCCAATGGTAGAGTTGTTGCTAATGAAACGCCTAAAGAACTTATTTCAAGATCACCCAGCGGTCGTCTGGACGATGTATTTAGAGAGATTACATCAGCGGAGAAGCTGTCATGAGAAATATAGGGATAATTTTCAAGCGTGAACTGGAAAGTTATTTCGCAACACCAGTTGCTTACGTCTTCATAGTAATATTCCTGGTGCTCAGTGGTGCGTTAACTTTTCATATGGGCAATTTTTATGAGCGAGGTCAGGCCGATCTTGCGCCTTTCTTTAACTTTCACCCCTGGCTGTATTTGTTTTTAGTGCCTGCGATCTCGATGCGCCTATGGGCAGAAGAGCGCAAGTCAGGCAATATAGAATTGCTACTTACACTACCAATAACCATGATTGAAGCTGTGATTGGTAAATTTTTGGCAGCGTGGCTATTTACCGGCATTGCACTACTGTTGACTTTTCCCTTATGGATAACGGTCAATTATCTCGGTGACCCCGATAACGGAGTCATTCTGGCGGCGTATATAGGTAGCTTGTTAATGGCAGGGGGCTTTCTTGCGATTGGTGCCTGTATATCTGCTACCACAAAAAATCAGGTGATCGCGTTCATTATTAGCGTGGTAATCTGTTTTGCATTCTTGCTCAGTGGCTTCCCGATTGTACTCGACTTTTTCCGGGCCTGGGCGCCGCAATATGTTGTTGATGCCATTGCCTCATTAAGTTTTCTGACTCATTACACCTCGATTAGCAAAGGTGTGATTGATCTCCGCGATATTATCTATTTTGCGACACTGATTGGCTGCTGGTTATATGCCAATGCAGTCGTAATTGAAATGAAGAAGGCAAGTTAAATGAGTTCTGAGAAAACAATGAGTAAAACAATCAGCTATTCAGGATTATTAATTCTGGCAGTTTTGTTTGTATTGATAAATATGGTCAGTGGCAATCTGTTCAAGAGTTCACGAATAGATTTAACTGAAGACAAACTATATACACTTTCTCAAGGCACTTTAAATACCCTAAATGATATTCAGGAGCCGGTCACTTTACATTATTTCTTTTCTGATCAGGCAAGTCAGGAGATACCCCAGTTAAGAACCTACGCCAACAGAGTTCGTGAGCTGTTACAGGAGTATGCGCAACTGTCAAATGGCATGATTACGCTACATGTGATTGACCCGATTCCCTATTCAGAGGAAGAAGACCAGGCTGCGGAATTTGGTCTGCAAGGTGTGCCAACCGGTCCTGGTGGTAACACTATTTATTTTGGACTGGCAGGGAGCAACTCTGTCGGGGAATCCAAACTCATTCCTTTTTTCCAGCCTAACAAAGAACAGTTTCTGGAATATGATGTTACCAAGTTGATTTATACCCTGATAAATACCAAAAAACCGGTGGTAGGATTGATGTCAAAAGTACCAATGTTTTCTTCTTTTGATATTGAAACACAGAAGATTCGTGATCCATGGGTGATCACTAATCAGCTACAGCAGTTATTTGATGTTAAGAACATCGATTTTACTGAAACGGAATTTGATCAGAACCTTGAGCTTCTGATGCTGGTACATCCAAAAAATCTGAGTAAGAAAACGTTATATGCGATTGATCAGTATGTCATGAATGGTGGAAACCTGATTGTTTATGTTGATCCCTATGCTGAAGCAGATGTCCCGCCGGTTAATCCTGATTCGCCCATTGAAGCTGCGGGTGTGCGTAGTTCAGATCTGGATCAGCTTTTTGATGCGTGGGGCATAGATTATTCTCCAGAGTCTGTTGTGGGTGATCGAAAGTATGCGCTGACTGTCGATGTGGGTAACGGCAAGCAAGAACGTCACTATGCAATTCTGGGACTGGATAAGGACGTATTTCAGGAAGACGATATTACGACCTCCAGTCTGGACTTCATCACAGTTGCCATGGCGGGTTCTGTAAAGCCAAAGCAAGGTGCTGATGTCACATTTGAGCCACTAATACACTCCAGTAATGAAGCCGTACAGTTTGAAAGTTCCAAGTTTAGATTCCTGCCCAAAGTGTCCAGTCTGGCAGAAAATTACACGCCAGCGAATGAAGAATATGTGATTGCAGGACGTTTTCAGATGCAACCTGACTCAGCATTTCCAGAAGGCGCACCGGAAGATGCACAGGCGGACAGCACACATAAAGCAAAAGCTGACAATACCGTCAATATTATTGTTGTGACGGATGTTGATATGCTGACAGACCGCATGTGGGTCAGAGTACAGGATTTTCTGGGTCAAAAGATTACAGACGCATGGGCATCCAACGGTGATTTTGCAGTCAATGCAGTAGATAATCTGCTGGGCAGTTCTGATCTCATTAGTGTGCGTGGACGTGCCACTGCAACCAAGCCTTTTACGCGAGTGGAAGAGTTGCGCAGAGAAGCTGATGATCAATTCCGTGAGCAGGAACAGATACTGCAGGAAAAATTAAGAAATGCTGAACAAAAGATTGCACAGTTACAGTCGCAACGTGATGATCAGAGCTCAACTATTTTAAGTCCTGAACAAAGTGCAGAGATACAGCGCTTTCAGGCTGAGAAATTACAGGTAAGAAAAGAATTAAGAAAAGTTCGTCATAATCTGGATAAAAACATTCAAAATCTTGGAGCCTGGCTGAAGGCGATAAATATAGGATTGATGCCACTTATCCTGACAATTCTTGCACTTGTACTTTCTGCAGTGCGAATAAAAAAGCGGGTTCAACAGCGCGTATAATATTATGAATATAAAGTCTCTTGTCATATTGATTGTATTGCTGCTTGTTGGTGCGGGAGTTTATTTCTCATCGACAGCAAAAAACAGCATTAATACTTCCAGGAGTATTGGTTCCGGGATTGTGCCTGGTCTGCAGGCTGCTCTTAATGACGTTACTGAACTGCAGTTTCTGCAGGCTAATCATCAGGTACTTGCTACGCTGGTGCGCCAACAAAACGGATGGACTGTAAAAGAGAGAAATCACTATCCTGCTGATATAACTAAAATCCGTTCAGCACTATTGAGTCTGGCTGAGGCAAAAATAGTCGAGCAAAAAACATCTAATCCTGACCTGTATTACAAGCTGGGTGTGGAAGGGTTAGACACGAATGAAGCGATTGGTGTCAAAGCTGTTATTACTTACGCTAATCAGAAAAGTGAATTAATTGTAGGCAAACCGGGGCCGCAGATTAATAAATCGCGTTATGTAAGATTGGCAAACAGTGACGTTAGCTGGCTGGTAGACCGCAAGATTGATCTTAAACATGAAGCAGAATACTGGCTACGTAAAGACATACTTAGTATAGAGCCATCAGATGTGGAATCAGTCACGATTGTGCTGCAAGACAATGCCAGACTGGAAATAAAGAATACTAGTGATGAAGATGATGTGTTTGAAGTAGTCAACCTGACTGACCCTGACTCTCAGGTCGTCGATGCTGAGTTGCATCAGGTGACGAATGCGTTATCGTCATTTCAGCTTCTGGACGTGTCTGAAAGTGATGAATTTGCAAACAAAGAACCAACGCTTAATGCGGCATACCAGTTAAAGTCTGGTGTGATAATAAACGTAACCGCCTATGAGGTAGAAACTGATCATTTCGTTGCACTTGATTTTGAATTGATCGATGACATAAGTGCTGAGCAGCAACCGGATGCTGAAAAATACAGAGATAAGCTAGTGCAGTTAACATCCGGTTGGGTATACAAAATACCTAATGTGACTTATGACTCAATGAATAAGCGCGAGGCAGATGTGCTGGCAATTACCGAAGATCAGTTAAACTAGCATTATATTTTCTCAGCCTTATTTGCTGCATTACCTATGTATGTCGCAGGTGTTAGTGCTTGCAACTGTTTCTTGGCGCTAGCAGGAATATCCAGATTCTCGATGAATTCAGTTAATATCTGTTGATTGATCTTTTTGCCGCGTGTGAGTTCTTTTAATTTTTCATAAGGTTTTTCAATATTGTACCGGCGCATGACAGTCTGAATGGGTTCCGCCAGAACTTCCCAGTTATCGTCCAGATCTGAAGCAAGGCGCTGTTCATCGATCTGTATTTTATTCAGGCCTCGAAGCAGGGAAGCACATGCAATCAGGCAATATCCAAAAGCACTGCCTAAATTACGTAAAACAGTTGAGTCAGACAGATCTCTCTGCCAGCGCGAGATCGGTAATTTTTCTGCAAAATGAAGCAGTAAGGCACTTGCTATCCCGTAATTACCCTCAGCGTTTTCAAAGTCGATAGGATTTACTTTGTGTGGCATGGTGGAGGAGCCAACTTCTGTCGCAACAACTTTCTGTGTGAAGTAACCTATAGAAATATAAGACCAGATGTCACGCGACAAATCGATGCTTATTGTGTTGATTCTTTGTATGCTGTGACAAAGTTCAGCAATATAGTCATGCGGTTCAATCTGTGTTGTGTATGGGTTGTAGTTTAAGCCGAGTGATTCTATTGTTAACTGTGATATCTTTTCCCAGTCAACGCCGGGGTAAGCAGTCATGTGTGCATTGAAATTACCGACTGCGCCATTTAATTTACCCAGTAATTCTATATCTTTTAACTGAGCGATTTGCCGTTCCAGGCGATGGCATACATTGGCAAATTCCTTGCCCATGGTTGATGGCGTTGCAGGCTGGCCATGGGTGCGACACAGCATGGGCGCTGATGCAAATTCCTTTGAAAACTTTCTTAATTGTTCAGCGATATTCATTTCAGTATCAACTAACAAGTTGCGGCCTTCTTTTAGCATTAAAGCATAAGCCAGATTATTGATATCTTCCGAGGTGCAGGCAAAATGAAAAAATTCAGAAAGTTCTTTAAGATTGTCATCGTCACTGACAGATTCTTTCAGCCAGTATTCAACTGCTTTAACATCATGATTGGTCGTTGCTTCTATCTGTTTGACACGTTCAGCATCCGCCATAGAGAAATTATCAATTAAACTGTTTAATTTCTTGCGGCCTGTCTCATTCAATTCAGGAATGTCATCAAGTTCCCTGGTGTCTGCCAGTCGTATCAGCCATGTTACTTCTACAATCGCACGGCTACGAATTAGTCCGTATTCACTGAATATTTCCCGAAGCTTCTGAGTGGCTCTGCTATATCGCCCATCGATGGGCGTCACTGCACTGAGGGTGTTTAATTCCATGTATTCTCCATTTTGCTTCGATTCTGCTTCTAACCTGCAGGGGGGAGCTATTATACTACAGCCCATCACAAGGTTCGCATTTACAAATTTTTAGAATAGGAAAACACATGAGTAGTGATTTTAGAATTGAGAAAGACAGTATGGGTGAATTGCAGGTACCCAAAAATGCTCTATATGGAGCTCAAACGCAACGAGCTGTTAATAATTTCCCGGTAAGTGGGCTGACGATGCCCAGAGAGTTTATTAAGGCCCTTGGCCTGTTGAAGGCTTCTTGCGCGATGGCAAATGAAGAACTGGGCTTGCTTGACCAAAAAATAGCCAGCGCCATTGTTGATGCTGCTAAAAAAGTCAGCAGCGGAGAACTTGATGAGCATTTCCCGGTGGATGTTTTTCAGACAGGCTCAGGGACAAGTAGCAATATGAACACCAATGAAGTGATCTCTCATATTGCCTCGGTGGATGTGCATCCCAATGACCATGTCAATATGGGGCAGAGTTCCAACGATATTATTCCAACAGCTATCCATGTCAGTGCCTGTCTTGCTATTCATGATGAACTACTTCCGGCACTTGAACATTTTTCAAAAACTCTGCGCAGTAAAGCTAAACAGGTGGATGGTTATGTGAAAACCGGGCGCACACACCTTATGGATGCAATGCCAGTTACATTAGGGCAGGAATTAAATGCATGGGCTACACAAATTGAAAATGGTCAGGCGAGAATTAACAATGCGCTAAAATTTCTTTACGAACTTGCCCAGGGCGGTACTGCGGTGGGTACGGGAATTAATGCGCATCCAGACTTTGCGGAAAAACTGGTTAAACATCTTACGTCATTAACAGACATTCCATTTAGTACCAAGCCGGATAAATTTGAGGCACTAAGTTCACAGGATGCTGCAGTGGAAATGAGTGGTCAATTAAAAACGGTAGCTGTCAGCATGATGAAAATTGCCAACGATTTACGCTGGATGAATTCTGGGCCATTAGCAGGCTTGGGTGAAATAGCACTACCTGCATTGCAGCCGGGAAGCAGCATAATGCCCGGAAAGGTAAACCCGGTAATTCCTGAAGCGACTGCCATGGTATGTGCTCAAGTCATCGGCAATGATGCGACGATTACTGTTGCAGGCCAATCAGGTAATTTCCAGTTAAACGTTATGCTTCCGGTAATTGCCTATAACCTGATCCAGAGTATTAAACTATTGGCGAACAGCGCACGTCTGATGGCAGACAAGGCGATAGAAGGGTTTAGTGTAAACGAAGATGCATTAACCGATGCACTTAGTCGCAATCCGATACTTGTGACTGCGATCAATAGTGTGATCGGTTATGAAAAAGGAGCAGCGGTAGCCAAAAAAGCCTATGCAGAAGGGCTAACTGTGATCGAGTCCGCAATGCAGCTAACCGACCTGTCTGAAGAAGAGCTTGTCAAGCTACTGGACCCTACTCAACTGACGAAAGGTGGAATTCAGGGGCTTTAGTTATTTAGAGTGTAGAATAATCCCATAAATCACTGTAGTTACTTGTATACAATAGGGTTATGCAAGTAGCTACAGTTCTCCAGATATTGTATCTAGCGTTTGTCGCTGGATTAAGTGCCTTCGCCTTTGTGCGATTGCATCAACGTGTTCCGATCAAATATGAATCACGCATGTCGATCGGCGCTTTGCTATTTCTGGCGTTCCTTGTGTTTTTAATCAGCACGTTATTATTTCTTATTTTTGGCATTATCTTCATTTCCGAAATCAATTTAGCGGTCTATACCGGCGGGGCGCTATTAGTCATTTGCAGTGTAGTTTTCTTGCTTGCCTCCAATATTGTGGTGAAGGAAAGAGAATATTTCAGACAGCTGGAAAAAAGACAGACAGAACATGATTCAGGAACAGGATTGCCTAAATATCCCATTTTTCTGGAGAGAACTAAAAGAGCACTTGCCAAGCATAGACTGGATAGTCCTTACTATCCTGCAGTAATGGTGATCCTGATTTCCGGATTGCGGCAACTCGATCGTCGTGTTGGTTTTGGTGTATCAGATTTTGTTATCAGAACGGTTGCACAACGCATTCATGCCACTTTAAGGACAACTGACTATGTTGCCAGGCTGAATGAAAATTTATTTGCAGTTTACGTCAACGATCTTAAAGAGCGCGAAAATGTGCATACTATTTGCGAGAATATATTACGCAGTATAAAAGTACCCGTTCAGGTTGCTACAGAACAGGCGCCTATTTTTCCATACATAGGTGTAGCTTATTATAAAGATCATCCTTTTGATGAAGTATTGAAATATGCCCAGTCTGCTGCACTGGAAGCATGTGACCGGGGTATGGAGGTGATTGTGGCTGATGCAATTACATCAGTACAAAAATCAGATAATGACATATTAACGGTTCTGCAGCGTGGCCTGGAAGATAAGTCTTTTAAGTTATTCTATCAGCCGCAAGTATCGCTGAAGGATTTAAAAGTTATTGGAGTTGAAGCGCTAATCCGCATGCCTGAAGAAGAGTGGTTATCCATAGGCACAGGTGAGCTGGTAGAACTGGCTGAAAGAAATGGCATGATTCACCAGCTAGATTTGCTTGTCTTTGAAATGTTGTTTGAACAGGTCGCGCGATGGGTAGAAAAAGAATTGAAAATCAGGGTCGCTGTGAATATGTCGATCAAGAGTTTTAAAAATCATTCCTTGCTGGATTATATTATTGAGACACTGGAGAATAACCCGCGTTACGGAAAACGACTTAAAATAGAAATTACCGAGACTGCCAGTCTTGATGATGTCAAAGAGATGGTTGAATTCATGAAGCAGGTAATTCCTTTCGGCGTATTATTCTGCATTGATGACTTTGGCACACAATATTCGTCCATGGAATACCTGCAGCGACTGCCTGTGCATGAGGTCAAGATTGACAAGAGTTTTGTGTTGAGCGCATTGAGTGACGATGCCAGCGAAAAAATTGTTCGTTCAGTGATTCAGTTGGCACATAGTCTTAATCTTTCTGTGACAGCGGAAGGTGTGGAAAATGAACAGATGCTGAACTTTTTGCGTTCATGGAAGTGCGACCAGGCACAGGGCTTTTATTTCTCGCAGGCTTTATCGGCAGAAGAGTTTGAAACGTATCTGGCCGAGAGTCAGTCCCAGAGTATTAGTGCCTAGTACCTGTTTGCAGATCACTCTTGCGATAGATCAATACTATTCCCGCAGTAACAATTAACATTGCGCCCAGTAATGTTGAGACTGTAGGTAACTCTCCCCAGAAAAACCAGCCCGCGATGCTGGCCCATAATAATGACGAATATGTGAAAGGACCTACCTGACTGGCCGGGGCAGTGCGATATGCATGAGTAAGGCAGAACTGTCCACAAGTGCCGACTAAGCCTAACATTAATAATAAGCCCCATTGCTCAGGTGAAGGAGAATATACCTCTCCTGTCATTAATGGGATGCTGCTGAATGTTGCGCCAAAAAAGGCAAAGTAAAACACAATTCTTGCCGTCGGTTCTGTGTCTGACATTTTTCGTATCGCTACTTTGGCAGCTGCGGCAAGTGCGCCACCAATTAATCCTATTACTGCAGCAAACTGTATTTCTGCTGTTGGGTTAAGAAATACAATTACACCTAGAAAACCGATACCAATGCCAGCGTAAGTTTTTAGTGAAACCTGTTCCTGAATCCAGAGAATCGCAACAATAGGAATGAAAATAGGACCAGTTAGTTTTAATAACATGGCATTAGCCAGTTCAATATGTGCCAGTGCGTAAAAGAAGCAATACATTGCCAGGAGCCCACAAATTGAACGCGTTAAATGCATTCCAATACGTTTGGTTTTTAAATGGGTTAAGCGTTGTCTGAACAGATAGGGTGCGATGATGATGGCAGCCAGTACATTACGGTAAAAGACTAATTGATGACTGGAGATGCTCTCACCTAAAATTTTTATCAGCATACCCATACTGACAAAGAATACTTCACCCAGAATGACGAACAGGCTGGCTATTAAAATTGTTTTATTGAGAGGCATAACAAAGGCCACCTCACATAAGTGAGGTGGCCGCTTTGAGTGTTACGAGAATTGAAGGGTTGATTAAGACGCCAGTTGACGCAATACGTAATGTAAAATACCGCCGTTCTGGTAATACTCAACTTCCTGAGGCGTATCAATGCGAACCTTCGCATCAAAGCTAATGACTTTTCCGTCGTCTGCTGTGGCAGTTACTTTGACTGATTTCGCTGTACCGTTTTGCAGGCCGGTAATATCAAACGTCTCGGTGCCTGTCAGGCCTAAAGATTCCGCATTCTCACCCTCTTTAAACTGCAAAGGCAGAATACCCATGCCGACTAAATTGGATCGGTGAATGCGCTCATAGCTTTCAGTGATAACCGCTTTAACGCCTTGTAAACGTGGTCCCTTGGCTGCCCAGTCACGTGACGAACCTGAACCATATTCCTTACCCGCGATAACAATGGTCGCCACCCCTTCAGATTTGTACTTCATGGCTGCATCAAAGATAGACATTTCAGTACCACTTGGTAAGTGACGTGTCACACCGCCTTCAGTGCCCGGTGCAATCTTGTTGCGCAGGCGAATGTTGGCGAATGTGCCGCGCATCATGACTTCGTGATTACCTCGGCGTGATCCGTAAGAGTTGAAGTCCGCAGGTTTAACACCTCTCTCCTGAAGGTATTTGCCAGCAGGGCTGTCAGCTTTGATCGCACCGGCAGGGGAAATGTGGTCAGTGGTCACTGAGTCACCAAGATAAGCCAGTGCACGTGCACCATGGATATCAGAGATATCATCAATTTTTGCAGTCATGCCTTCGAAATAAGGCGGATTGGCAACATAGGTTGAGTCATCCCATCCATACAACTGGCTTTCCGCTACATCCAGATTTGCCCAGTTGGCATCACCTGCAAATAAATCCGCGTAAGACTTTGTAAACTGATCGACTGTTAAGTACTTACTGACAGTGTCGGTAACTTCTTTCTGTGTTGGCCAGATATCTTTGAGGAATATTTCTTTACCATCTTCAGTTGTGGTTAATGGCTCGTTATACACGTCTATATCCATTCGACCAGCAATCGCATAAGCGACAACCAGCGGCGGAGATGCTAAATAGTTCATGCGTACATCTGCGTGAACGCGTCCTTCAAAGTTCCTGTTACCAGACAATACTGAGACAGCCGTTAAGTCATTGGCATGGATCGCTTTTGACACAGGCTCTGGCAATGGGCCAGAGTTTCCAATACATGTTGTACAGCCATAACCTACAACGTGAAAACCCAGTGTTTCCAAATCATCAAGCAGACCCGCATTTTTCAAATATTCCGTTACTACTAGCGAACCCGGAGCCAGAGAAGTTTTCACCCATGGTTTCACTTTTGCACCAAGCGCTGCAGCTTTTTTAGCAACCAGGCCGGCTCCCAGCATTACACTTGGGTTGGAAGTGTTCGTGCAGGAAGTGATGGCACAAATCACTACAGAACCATCTTTCAGTTCAAATTTTTCGCCTTTGTATTCTACGGCTGCAGAGCCTTTTGATTTTGCATTTCGCTCTTTGGAAAGAGCAGCAAAGGCATCAAGGTACATTGTTTTAGAATCAGTGAGTGGTACCCGATCCTGAGGACGTTTGGGGCCAGCAAGACTGGGGACAACAGTGCTCATATCCAGTGAAAGTGCTTCACTGTAATCAGTCTTAACTGAATCATCACGCCACATGCCCTGTGCTTTGGCATAGGCTTCGACGAGTGCGACCTGGTCAGCATCCCGGCCAGATAATTCCAGATAGTTGATGGTTTCCTGGTCGATAGGGAATATGCCACAAGTTGCACCATATTCCGGTGCCATGTTTGCAATGGTTGCTCGGTCTCCAAGAGGTAGCCCAGCCAGGCCGCTGCCATGAAACTCAACAAACTTGCCGACCACTCCATGTTGGCGAAGCATATCTACAATCGTTAGTACCAAATCGGTCGCGGTAGCTCCTTCAGCCAGTTGTCCTGTCAGTTCAAAGCCAACAACCTTTGGAATTAACATTGAGACTGGCTGGCCCAGCATGGATGCTTCTGCCTCAATTCCACCAACACCCCAGCCCAGAACACCTACGCCGTTAATCATGGTGGTATGTGAATCAGTTCCTACAACGGTGTCTGGATACGCCTGTGTAACACCATCCTTGTCATGTGCGAAGACAACACGTGCCAGATATTCAAGGTTGATCTGATGAACAATGCCGGTATCCGGTGGGACGACTTTGAAGTTTGAAAACGCTTTTTGTCCCCACTTCAGGAAGTTGTATCGCTCCTTATTGCGTGAGAATTCAAGATTGGCATTTAATCCCATTGCATTGGCAGAACCGTATTCATCTACCTGTACAGAGTGGTCAATTACCAATTCTGCGGGTTGAAGCGGGTTGATCATGTCTGGATCACCGCCAAGGTTATTCATTGCATCACGCATGGCAGCCAGATCGACGACAGCAGGTACGCCGGTAAAATCCTGAAGCAATACGCGCGCCGGTCGGTAAGCTATCTCGGTGGATGGGTCAGCTTTGGCGTCCCAATTGACAATCGCTTCAATATCTTTTTTCTCGACTGTTTTGCCATCTTCGTGGCGTAACAGATTCTCCAATAAAATTTTCATTGAGAAAGGCAGTCGTTCCGTGCCTTTAACGCGAGTAAGCTGAAAAATCTCATATTCTTTGCCATTTACGCTTAGCGTCGTTTTTGTATCAAAGCTATTGCTCATGAAAGTTCCTTATGTAGGTGAAAATTAATATGTTCTTAAAGTACAGGATATTGAAAAACAAACGTTGAGGGCGCTGGTCGAGAGTTGCTGGTGTGCTCGATATTTGAGCAGTATGACGTGACTCCTCTGATTAGTTTGCCTCGAAATGTTTTTCAGTATTCAGTTCGGGCGCGCGATTATCTCGCATTTTTGTCTCTGACGGTAGGGTTGAATCTAATCTAGCATCTGATTGATGGTATTTAGGTACTTGGATTTGCCAAGCAGCAGATTTAACTGGCTGCCGCCTGCCTGATACCAGAGCAGTGCTGAGCGAATGCCAGCAAACAGCATTGCACGAATGGTGGCTGCATTGGCGTCAGACTGTAAAATCTTTGGGTCGCCGTAGACAATTACTCGTGGAGTCAGTGGACTTATTGCGTTCTGATATAACTGGGCAATACGTTCTATTATGTAGTCTCGCTGATCCTGCAGGTTGCCTGCGGCTTCGTCCAGCAAGCTAAGAGTTGTTCCAATTTGCTTTCCTAACTCACTGTTATTGTTTATATTCTTGGATAAAACCATAAGGCTTACCATGTAACGGGCACGTTCCAGTGCCTGTTTGTCCTGTTTTTGGGTAAAACTGGCGCGAAGGGCGGTTAGTCCTGCTCGAAGGTTGTCAATTGAGCCAAACACATCGGTGTACGTATCAGGATTTCTTACGAATAGACTGCTTAGACAAATATCAATCTGACTGTAATCATAGTTGGCATCCCAGGCTATCTGCTGAACCTGAGACAATGCCTGATGCATTCCTGCGAGTGCGATGGTCCTGTTTGTATATTCTGCTGTCATAATTTAATCAATGCGGTGGCTGATAATGCCTCCACCCAGGCAATGTTCATGGTCATATAGCACGGCATATTGGCCAGGTGTCACGGCACGTTGTGGCTGATCAAAGTTGAGTTGCCACTGACCGTTATCCAGTTCCACAGCCCGGCAGTCCTGATGGTGTTGACGATAGCGTATTTTAGCCTGAACTGGATAAATCTGTTCATGATGAGCGTGATCGATCCAGTGCATTTTCTCAATAATTAAACTGTTGTTGAACAGCGCTGGATGATCAGATCCCTGGGCAACAATTAACTGATTTGTGTCCAGACATTTATCAACCACATACCATGGTTGTTCGCTTGCCGTTGCAATGCCACCAATGCCCAGGCCCTGGCGTTGGCCAATTGTAAAGAAGGTTGTACCCTGGTGCTCTCCTAATATATTACCTTCAGTATCAACTATATCACCTTGATTATTATCAATATACTGGTTTAGAAAATCACGAAATTTACGCTCTCCTATAAAGCAGATACCGGTGCTGTCTTTCTTGTCGTGAATATGTAAATTCAGTTCCCCGGCAAGTTGACGCACCTGGTGTTTATTCATTTTACCAAGAGGGAATAGTGACTGGCTCAGTTGCTTTTGATTGAGACCATGTAAAAAATAGCTTTGATCTTTATTGCTATCAGAGGCTGTGATTAGCCTGTAGTGGTCACCAGAGTGTTCACATCTGGCATAGTGTCCAGTAGCAATTTTTTCAGCACCCAGTTCGGTGGCAAAGTCTAAAAATGCTTTGAATTTGATTTCTGTATTACACAGGATATCCGGGTTGGGTGTGCGTCCTGCTTTATGTTCGGCCAGAAAATATTCAAATACCCAGTCCCAGTATTCAGAAGAGAAATTAACGGTACGTAAAGGAATATTCAGCTTTTCACAGACTTTTTCCGCATCTTCCAGGTCCTGGGAAGCTGAACAATAGCTCTCGGAGTCATCTTCCTCCCAGTTTTTCATAAAGATTGCATCGACTTTATGGCCATCAGATTTTAGCAGGTGCGCAGCAATAGCAGAGTCGACACCGCCAGATAATCCAACAACAATATGCTTGTATGACATATAGTTACAATGTATATATAAAGTTAATTTTAGGGGAAGTGCTTGCGAAAATATTCGCTGCCTGGCAGCGGTTGGGTTGCTATGTGCCTGTTCCAATAGCCAGACATGCTATCAGTTATTCTGTAAACAGCTTACCAAGTTTCTATGATATCGCTCAACATGGATAAATCACAGCGACGGCCGCTCTCGTAGTCGTCAATACTCTGAAGTACCATCGCACTGCGGCGTTCGATTTCAGGTAACGCTGCAATTTCTTCCCGTGTCATCCATAAAGCTTCCAGGATACCATCGTCCAGTGGCTGTTCCGGAAAGTGTTTTCCAGCACGGCCGGAAAATGTGATTCGCAAGTACACCTCGGGTTTTTCAGGATGTTTCCAGCGGTAAATGCCGGTGAATGAATCCGGAATAAACTCCCAGGCAGTCTCTTCAAGTGTTTCCCGAATGGCGGCGTCTTCGAGCGTTTCGTCAATTTCCCAGTGCCCGGCAGGCTGGTTGTACACCTCAAGTCCATTGGCCATTTCCCTGACCATCAGGTATTTGCCATCACGCTCGATTACTGACGCTACTGTTATGTGAGATGTCAAACGCATATATATATTTAATATTCAGTAAGTTATATTTATAATATAATGTCAATTATAAGCTAAGTCCGGTATGGAATCTGAAACGGGCAAGGTCATCTCATCGATTATTTAATTAAGACAATTCACTGTAATACTTGTCTTAAGGAATATTCGATTCTTGATAATAAGAATCCTATAATATGTTTAACTTAAAAGTAACAGTGCGCTATTAGTATGTCGAGTGACAACCAATATCAAAATGATGATGGATTAGCGGTCGAAGAAGATCGTCCTAAGGTCAAACAGCCGCCCATGTATAAGGTAGTGTTGTTAAATGATGATTACACTCCTATGGAGTTTGTCGTCCATATACTGGAAAGCTTTTTCAATATGGGACGTGAGCAGGCGACCAGGGTTATGCTGAACGTGCACTCGCATGGAAAGGGTGTATGCGGTGTCTTCACACGTGAGGTATCTGAAACTAAAGTGTCCCAGGTAAATGAGTACGCACGTTTAAATAATCACCCTCTGCTATGTGATATGGAAGTAGCTGAGTAATCAAGAAGCGGAATTAACAAAAAATGTTATCTAAAGATCTAGAAGCAAGCCTGAACCTGGCATTCAAAGACGCCAGAGAAAAGCGGCATGAATTCATGACGGTAGAGCATCTGTTGCTTGCCTTGACAGATAACCACTCTGCTGCTGAAATTTTGCGCGCATGCGGTGCCAACATTGAGACGCTGACATCCGAGCTGAATGTGTTTATTGATGAAAACACACCTTTGCTAAACGAAGATGAAGAGCGCGATACGACACCCACACTGGGCTTTCAGCGCGTGCTGCAACGAGCTGTATTTCACGTGCAATCATCTGGCAAGAAAGAGGTCACTGGTGCGAATGTGCTCGTGGCTATTTATGGCGAGCAAGAGTCACATGCGGTGTTTCTGTTAACAAAAAATGATGTGGCACGTTTAGATGTGCTCAATTTCATTTCGCATGGCATTTCAAAAGTTTCTGAAGAAGAAGGTGGAGAGATTCCGCAGGAAATGGATCCTGATGGTGATTACCAGGAGCAGGAAGCAAAGCCACTAGAAAAATATGCAACGAATCTGAACGCATTGGCTGCAGCAGGCAAGATTGATCCACTGATTGGACGCGCACATGAAATTGAGCGCACGATGCAGATTTTATGTCGTCGCAGAAAAAATAATCCTTTGCTGGTGGGCGAAGCAGGCGTGGGTAAAACGGCAATTGCTGAAGGTCTCGCCAAAAAAATTGTTGATGGTGATGTGCCAGAAGTCCTTAAAGAGAGTGTTATCTATTCACTCGATCTGGGAGGACTTGTAGCTGGAACAAAATATCGTGGAGATTTCGAGAAGCGCCTGAAAGGTGTGCTGAAGCAGCTTTCCTCTGAAGAAGGCGCTATTTTATTTATTGATGAAATACATACTATTATTGGTGCAGGCGCAGCATCGGGTGGTGTTATGGATGCGTCTAATCTTATCAAGCCGCAACTTGCGACGTCTGAGTTGAAATGCATTGGTTCCACGACGTACCAGGAGTATCGAGGTATATTTGAAAAAGATCGTGCGCTGGCAAGACGTTTCCAGAAGATTGAAGTGTCAGAGCCATCTGTGGATGAAACCTTCCAGATTTTAAAAGGAATTCGTACCCAGTTTGAAGGTCACCATAAAGTTAAATACACAGACAAAGCCCTGAGGGCTGCAGCAGAGCTCTCCGAACGATATATATCGGATCGTTTCCTTCCGGATAAAGCTATTGACGTGATTGACGAGGCTGGTGCAGCCGTGACATTAAAGTCGGCAACCTCACGCAAAAAATCAATTACAGTTAAAGATGTAGAAGGCATTATTGCAAAGATTGCACGTATTCCTTCCAAAAATGTATCGCACAGTGATACGGAGTTGCTGAAGAACCTGGAACGTAATCTGAAGTTGGTTGTGTATGGGCAGGATCAGGCAATTACTACGCTTGCGACTTCAATAAAAATGTCTCGTTCTGGTCTGGGCGATGATGAAAAACCGATTGGTTCGTTCTTGTTTTCGGGCCCAACCGGTGTGGGTAAAACCGAAGTCACACGTCAGTTAGCAACAGCGCTCGGTATTGAGCTGGTACGATTTGATATGTCTGAGTATATGGAACGGCATACTGTCTCAAGACTTATCGGTGCGCCGCCAGGCTATGTTGGTTTCGATCAGGGTGGTTTATTAACCGATGCAATTTTGAAAGCACCCCACAGCGTGCTGCTGCTGGATGAAATTGAGAAGGCGCATCCGGATGTGTTTAACCTGTTATTGCAGGTAATGGATCATGGAACGCTAACGGATGCCAATGGGCGCCAGGTAGATTTCCGGAATGTAATTCTAGTCATGACTACCAATGCCGGAGCACAGGAAATTAGTCGTTCAACAGTAGGGTTTACAAGCCAGGATCATTCCAGCGATGGCATGGAAATAATCAAACGTATGTTCACGCCAGAGTTTCGGAATCGACTGGATGCGATTATCCAGTTTCAAGGACTGGATAAATCGACTATTGGTAGCGTGGTGGATAAGTTTATTGCCCAGCTTGAGAGCCAGTTGAGTGATAAAAAAGTTGAGCTTATTGTCGATGAAGATGCGCGTTTATGGATTGGCGATGAAGGCTACGATCCACTAATGGGAGCACGGCCAATGTCACGTGTATTGCAGGAACATATTAAACGCCCACTCTCTGAAGAAATCCTGTTTGGGGATTTAGCAAAAGGTGGAACTGTAAGAGTGTCGGTGCAAGAGGGTAAATTGCACCTGGAAATTTCAGATGAGCATCAAAATTGATGCATTTATCGTGCGCGATAAGTAATACGACCTTTGCTCAAGTCATACGGCGTAAGTTCTACAGTGACTTTATCGCCAGTTAATATACGAATATAATTTTTTCGCATTCTTCCAGAAATATGTGCAGTGACGACATGCCCGTTTTCCAGCTCGACTCGAAACATAGTATTCGGTAGAGTTTCAGTAACGGTGCCTTCCATCTCAATGTGATCTTCTTTTGCCATGCATCTCCTCATATAGTGTTGTGGTGAGGCGTCATTATCGTTATCTAATCAGGTAAAACAAGGTTTTTCTGGTGACTAAGTGAGAAAATGCTGTTTTTTAACCAAATAAAAGCTGGATAAGTGCTTAAAACACCAAACTTGCAGGTTGTGGGCGGGTTGCAGCGCTAATTAAAAATATACTATCAATACAAACATAGAGAAAAAAATATGGAATTTGCCTTCGTTTTTCCTGGCCAGGGATCGCAATCAGTTGGAATGGTTTCAGAACTCTCTGAAAGTTTTTCAGCAGTCAGGGAGTGTTTTCAGGAAGCATCTGATGCCATCAACGTAGACTTGTGGAAAATGGTTCAGCAAGGGCCAGATGACGATCTGAATCAAACAAAAAATACACAACCAGCAATGCTGGCAGCCAGTTATGCCATATCAAAAATCTGGTCAAACTCGACTGATCGCAATGCAACCATTATGGCGGGACATAGTTTTGGTGAAATATCGGCCTTCACCTGCGCAGGCGCGATGGCATTTCGCGATGCCATTATACTTGCACGTCGCCGCGGCGAATTCATGCAAAATGCGGTTGCAGCCGGTACAGGTGCAATGGCTGCAATATTAGGCATGGAAGATCAGGCGCTGGAAGAATTATGCCGATCAACCAGTACCCCAACTTCGGTAGTGGAAGCGGTTAATTATAATGCACCTGGCCAGGTTGTAGTGGCAGGACACATCGACGCTGTAGAAAAATTAATTGATCTGGCTAAAGAGCAGGGTGCAAAACGTGCGTTGAAGCTTCCCGTCTCGGTGCCAGCACATTCAAGCCTGATGAAACCTGCTGCTGAAAAATTTGCCACGGCACTAGCGGAGGTTGATTTTAATGTGCCGAGCGTGTCTATTATTCAAAATGCTACATTGGCTTCTCCCCAAAATACAGAGGAGTTGAAATCAGCGCTGCAGGCTCAGTTACACTCACCTGTACGTTGGGTTGATACTATTGCCGCAATAAGAAACGCCGGTGCAGAATGCATAATTGAGATCGGCCCAGGGAAGGTGCTTTCCGGGTTACACAAACGCATCGATAAGTCGCTTGCGTCTGTGTGCGTCTGTGATAATCAGTCACTTGAAATGGCATTAAAAACAATCGAGGGATAGCGATGTTAGATAAAAAAGTCACACTTGTTACGGGCGCAAGCCGAGGTATCGGTAAAGGAATTGCGGTAGAGCTGGGTAAGAACGGAGCAACAGTCATTGGTACCGCGACGTCAGAAAAAGGTGCCAGTAACATTAGCGACTATTTGCAGAAAGAAGGCATTGATGGACTAGGTATGGTGCTGGATGTGTGTGATAGCGAATCGATAGACAAATGTATGTCTGCCATAAACGAGAAATATGGCCCGGTTGATATTCTGGTCAATAACGCAGGTATTACACGAGACAACTTACTAATGAGAATGAAGCTGGAGCAGTGGGAAGAGGTCTATGAAACCAACCTGCGTTCAGTGTTCCTTTTGAGCAAAGCCTGTTTGCGTGGAATGATGAAAAAACGAGCTGGCAGAATTATTAGCATTTCCTCCGTAGTTGGTGCCACCGGTAACCCTGGTCAGGCAAACTATGCGAGCTCTAAAGCAGGCATGGTTGGATTCACTAAATCGCTGGCGCGAGAAGTGGCTAATCGTGGCGTCACAGTTAACTGTGTTGCACCGGGATTTATCCGTACTGATATGACTGATGAGCTTACTGATGAGCAAAAACAACAAATACTGGCGAGTGTCCCCATGGGGAAATTAGGTGAAGTAGAAGATATCGCTAAAGCGGTAAAATTCCTGGCATCTGATGATTCTTCCTATGTGACAGGGCAAACCATTCACATAAATGGCGGGATGCATATGGAATAGAGCAGGGCATTATTTAATGTTTAAGATTAAATTATAATTGTAACTAATTGTATTTTAATGAAATTATAGTGATATTTTTTCGATATATTTGTCTAAAATATAAACCTCATTAATGACTAGATTGCGAATAAACTTTTCACTACAATGGCGGCCCTTCTCCTCCCACACAAATTATATCTTTGAGGATTTTATTAAATGAGCAATATTGAAGAACGAGTGAAACAAATCGTTGTAGAACAACTTGGCGTCAGTGAAGAAGAAGTGAAAGAATCAGCTTCATTTGTTGATGATTTAGGAGCAGACTCTCTGGATACCGTTGAGCTGGTAATGGCATTGGAAGAAGAATTCGAGTGCGAGATTCCTGACGAAGAAGCAGAGAAAATCACTACAGTTAAACAGGCGATTGATTACGTAAACGCACACAAGTAAGCGATTGCCAAATCAATTAGCAAAGACAATCCTCAATTCAATACTTTATAAATATCGCAATCCGTGTCTTCTAGAAGAGTCGTCGTAACAGGGTTAGGTATCGTTTCTCCCGTAGGGTCTACGGTAGAGACTGCCTGGCAAAATGTATGTGCTGGCAAAAGCGGCATTTCAAAAATTGATGTGTTTGATGCATCCGAATTTTCTGTACAAATTTCAGGTGCAGTCCAGGGCTTTAATGCTGAGGACTACATTCCCAAGAAAGACCAGAAAAAAATGGATCCGTTTATCCATTACGGAATTGGCGCAGGTGCACAGGCAATCAAGGACGCTGGTCTGGAAGTGACAGAAGAGAATGCTGACCGGATTGGTGTTTCGATTGGTTCGGGTATTGGCGGTTTACCAGGTATTGAAAAAAGCTACGCAGGCTTCATGAAGAATGGACCAAGAAAGATTTCACCTTTCTTTGTCCCTTCCAATATTGTCAACATGGTGTCAGGTAATCTTTCTATCATGTATGGCCTGCGTGGCCCCAATTATTCTTTAGTATCAGCATGTGCGACAGGCACACACAGTATTGGAGATGCGGCGCGGTTAATACAGTATGGTGATGTAGATGTGATGATTGCCGGAGGTGCTGAAATGGCAACATGCCATCTCGGTATTGGTGGTTTCGCGGCTGCAAGAGCATTGTGTTCGTCCCATAATGATGATCCGGAAACGGCGAGTCGTCCATGGGACAAGGATCGGGATGGTTTTGTCCTTGGAGATGGCGCAGGTGTACTGGTGCTGGAAGAATATGAATTTGCAAAAGCACGTGGTGCAAGAATATATTGTGAGCTGGTTGGCTATGGGATGAGCAGCGACGCACATCATATGACTCAGCCGGCAGCGGGCGGAGTCGGTGCGGCTAAATGTATGAGAAATGCATTTAATGACGCAGGCATTAACCCTGAAGATGTTGGTTATGTGAATGCACATGGCACATCAACACCCGCTGGCGACATCGCTGAAACCGAAGGACTCAAAGCGGCATTGGGTGATCATGCCTACAAGGTTGCCATCAGTTCAACCAAATCAATGACTGGTCATTTGCTGGGAGCAGCAGGAGGAGTCGAAGCCCTGTTTACAGTGTTGGCACTGCATCATCAGGTGGCACCACCGACTATCAATTACACCACACCAGATCCTGACTGTGATCTTGATTATGTTCCTAATCAGGCGCGCGATGTATCAATAGACGTTGCTATTTCAAATTCTTTTGGATTTGGTGGCACTAACGGCACGGTTGCATTCAGGAAAATCTAGCCGCTATCTTTTGTTAGTGCGGCGAATTAATTTCTAGGCTGAATATCTGTTGCTGACATCAATTGTCAGCAATACGTCGACTCGTGTGTCTGATTACTTTACCATTCTGTATTGATCACGATGTTAAATAAACTAAAACAGGTGCAATGAAATGTTGGTTAATGGACTGCCAAGTGATGTTCTTTCAGTGGCTGATAGAGGTCTTCTCTATGGCGATGGTGTATTTGAGACTATTTTATGTGAGGCAGGAAGGCCAGTTCTTCTGGCAGGACATACTCAGCGTCTGGAGAATGGTTGTAAACGTCTGGGCCTGGCAAGGCAGGAATTGCCCGTCATATTGGCAGATATTCGGGAAGTCGCGAAACAGGATGACTGTGTAGTAAAAGTGATTATTACACGAGGCGTGCGCCAGCGTGGTTACGCATATGATGAAGAAGATAATACCAGCACTAGAATTGTCTACCGGGATGATTTACCTGACATTCCGATAGAATACTACCGACAAGGTATACAACTGAAAAAATGTGATTACAGGCTGGCTGATAATAAACCGCTGGCAGGAATTAAACACCTGAATCGTCTTGATCAGGTAATGGCCCGCAAAGAATGGAATCAGGAATTTCAGGAAGGCATCATGCTGGCAAATGACGACCGGGTTGTTGAAGGCACGATGAGTAATATTTTTATTGAATCAAATCAACAATGGTTAACGCCGAAGCTGGAATCTTCAGGGATATTAGGTGTTATGCGTCAATGGATTATGCGTAACAGTTATCGTGCTGACATTGAGTGTGTTGAAAAAGATATTTCCCTGTCCGAACTGCAAAATGCACAATCAATATTTGTCTGTAACAGTGTGGTAGGTATTTGGCCTGTGGCTGAGTTTGAAGGTAAGAGCTATCCCGTAAGCCAGGCTGTCACTACTATTATGAAAGAAGCGAATTCTGACCTGACAAGGTTATACCCGATCTGATTGATGTTAAAAATATTCTCAACTTTACTGATGGTAGCCATCGTCGCTGCAAGTGTATTTGCGCATAACATTCATCGATACGTGAATGAGCCGATAAGCAATCAAAATGATGTAGTAGAAATTGCGGTAGATCAGGGTGCTACATTTAATCAGGTGAGTCAACGCCTGGTCGAAGCGGGATTTATTACCAATCCACTGTACTTCAAGCTGTTGGCTATGTACGAGGAGAAAACCCAGAGTATCAAGTCCGGAGAGTATCGGTTCAACACGAAGCAGTCGCCAGCACAGATTCTTGATGATCTTGTGCAGGGCAATACCATGCAATACAAACTGACGATTATCGAAGGTAAGCGATTTCAGGATTTTTTTCAGCAGCTGCAGGACCATCCAAAAATCACTCGCGTCATAGACGATGTTGATGATATCAAGGCAGAGCTAAAGATTGAGCAGAGCAGTCTGGAAGGTTTGTTTTTCCCTGATACATATACATTTTCGGCTGGGACAAAAGATATTGATGTTATTCGACAGAGTCATAATTTATTGCGCGATTTTCTTGACCAGGAATGGCCCAAAAGAAGTGAAGAGTCTTTTGTATCAAGCCCTTATGAAGCGCTGATACTCGCATCAATCGTTGAGAAGGAAACCTCTGTCGAATCAGAGCGGCCCGTGATTGCAGGTGTATTTATTTCACGCCTGAGTAAAAAAATGCCCTTGCAAACGGATCCTACAGTGATCTACGGCCTGGGTGCCGAATTTGACGGGAATTTAACGCGCAAGCATTTGCAGACAGATAACCCTTTTAATACGTACACACGACGCGGTCTGCCTCCTTCACCTATTGCACTAGTCGGCAAAGCCGCTATCCTTGCTGTATTACACCCCCAGATTACAGGTGACTTGTACTTTGTTTCCAAAAACGACGGGACTCACTATTTTTCAAAAACGTATAAAGAACACCTCGAAGCGGTACGCAAGTATCAATTGAAGAGATAATGGTGAAGGGACGATTCATAAGTCTGGAAGGTATTGAAGGTTCTGGTAAAAGCACCCAGTTAAATTATGTTGTTGATTACCTGCAAAACAATAAAATAGAGGTAGTGAGCACAAGAGAGCCCGGTGGAACTCTGGTTGGTGAGAGAATTCGTGACCTGTTGCTGGACAATACGTTGCCAGGTATGCACATGGATACCGAGTTGCTGTTAATGTTCGCAGCACGCGTGGAACATGTGAAAACAGTCATTGAACCAGCGCTTGATTCAGGTAAATGGGTTATATGTGACCGTTTTTATGATGCAACCTATGCCTACCAGGGATATGGGCGTCAAATTGATTTGCAGCGCATTGACGAACTTAAACGTTTCTCAATAGGCGAACTCGTCCCCGATGTAACCCTGTTGCTGGATGTTACTCTGGATGTGAGTATGGATCGGGTTAGCAAGCGTGGAAGTAAAGATCGATTCGAAAATGAAAAGATAGCGTTTTATAAAAAAGTCAGAGAAGGGTATCTGGCTATCGCAAATGAAAATCCCGGTCGCGTGATCTGTATTGACGCTACTCGCTCGATTAAAGAAGTACAAACCTCAATTCAGTTGAAACTTGATGAGTTACTGAATGAATAATCCGTTATATCCATGGCAGCATGAACAGTGGAATTCTTTTCTGCATATGTCCGCATCAGATTCTTTACCACATGCGATCTTGTTAAATGGCCCTGAAGGTGTGGGTAAGCATCACTTTGCGAGAAATTTAGCTGCTGCCATTTTATGTAAGCAGCCTATCGAAAGTGGGTCTGCATGCGGACAATGCAAACACTGCCTGCTGATGGAAGCAAATACATATCCGGATTTCATGCATGTGTTGCCCGATGAAGAAAAAAACAGTATTTCGATAGATCAGATTCGGGAATTAATCAGCAAATTGCATTTGACTCGGCATTTTGATGCTAAAAAAGTCGCTCTGGTTGAATATGCGGATTATATGAACGCAAGTGCAGCCAATGCACTGTTGAAAACGCTCGAAGAACCACCGGAAGAGACGATAATTATTCTGGTTTCAAGTGCACCTCTCAATTTGCCAGCGACAATACGCAGCCGTTGCCAGTTTGTGCCTTTTTATTCGCCAACAAAAGAACAGGCAATGAACTGGTTAAAAAGTGTTTCACCTGATGTGGATTGGGAACCATTGCTCAGAGTCGCACAGGGCGCTCCCTTACAAGCCATGCAATACCATGAAACAGAGTTGCTAGATCAGCGGATATCGGTAATACAAAGCTTTCTGGAGGTGTTTGAAGCCAATTCTGACCCAATCGATATTGCTGCCAGGATTGAATCAATCCCTTTTTTACTGTGTTTCCAGTGGATACAGGCCGTCATTGTAGATTTGATGAGGATAAAAGGCATTGAAAACCCAATAACACTCGAAAACCCGGACTTTTATCGGCCATTACTTGCTTTGGCGCCACGTATGCAAGTACCTTTACTCATGGAATTCTGGGAATTGATGCTGGAGCGTAGAAGAATTTTCGATAATAGCCTGAATCGACGCTTATTCACTGAATCTTTACTGATACGTAGCCGTAAACTAGCAATTAAATACTCAATTTAAATAACAGGAATACTAAGAGAACAGACATATGGCAAACGGTGGTAGAGGCATTATTTCGCTTGCGATCAAGGATAAAGGTTCACTTTATGCTTCATATATACCCTTTGTGAAAAATGGTGGCTTATTCATACCTACCAGCAAGAATTTCAGCCTCGGCGAAGAAGTGTTTATGTTGCTGACTCTTATGGAAGAAACTGAAAGAATTCCAGTCGCAGGGCAGGTCATATGGATAACGCCTCATGGATCTCAAGGGAACAGAACGACGGGAATTGGTGTCCAATTTAGTAGTCAGGACAGTGGCGAAACGCGTACAAAAATTGAAGCATTACTGGGTGGTGCGTTACAGGCGGATAGACCTACGCATACTATGTGATTATTTTGTCTTTAATTTGTATGGCTTGCTTTCTGTTCGGCTAAAAATATAAAATTTAACTATACAAATAAAATATAAAATAGATGCTGCAATGAGTCATATAAACAACCAACATATTTATGGTCTCAATGCGGAATATATTGAATCTTTATATCAGCAATACAGTAAAGACCCGTCATCAGTCAGCCAGTCCTGGCAGCAATACTTCAGCCAGCTGGAAGTTAAAAAAGATGCTCAGTTAAATGAGTTGCATCATGCGATAAGAGCAGACATCTCAGATGGGTTGCGTAATCCGGGTGCACAGACAGGTACTTCACATCATTCAGCGTCCACTCTGCGTCATCAGGAAAAACAACGTGCTGTATTACGTCTGGTTCGCGCCTATCGACGATTAGGCCATCGTCAGGCAGAAATTGACCCGCTTTATGGCGATGACCGAATTCAAATTGAATTGCTGAATCCCGAACATCATGGTTTATCTTCGTCTGATTTGAACGAAGAATTTTTTATATGGGAAAAAGAAACAGATAGGAAGCAGTCGTTAAGTTCGATCATTAATCTTATGTCAACGACCTATTGTGGAAGTATAGGCTCTGAAACAGAACACATTTCAGATCCGGGACAGAAAATCTGGTTGCGCAAATATCTGGAGTCCAGCTACGCCAGTTTGAATCTGGGTGTCGAGAAAAAGAAACGCATTCTGACAAGGTTAATTGCTGCCAATGCGCTAGAGGTATTTCTGCACCGTAAATATATTGGCCAGAAGCGATTCTCTCTGGAAGGAGGGACAAGTTTAATTCCCTTGCTGGATACTTTGATTCAAAGTGCTGGCGATCACGGTGTCAGAGAAGCAATTATTGGAATGGCTCATCGCGGCCGGCTCAATGTCCTGGTTAATATCATGGGTAAAAGTCCTCAGGAATTATTTCAGGAATTTGAAGGAAATGTTGATACAGAAGTAGGTTCTGGCGATGTTAAATACCATAAAGGGTTTTCGATAGATTTAAAAACAAATAAAAGACCTATTCATACGATTCTGGCTTTTAACCCTTCACATCTGGAAATTATTGATCCGGTCGTGGAAGGCTCTGTGCGTGCCCGGCAGGAGAGACGCAAGGATAAACATCATAAACAGGTGATCCCCGTGCTTATTCATGGTGATGCTGCATTTGCCGGGCAGGGTGTTGTCATGGAAACACTTAATCTGTCCAGTACAAGAGGGTATACCACCGGCGGCACAATCCATATTGTTATTAACAATCAAATCGGATTTACTACCAGTGACCCACTTGATTCTCGCTCAACACTGTACTGCACCGATGTGGCAAAAATGGTTCAGGCACCAATACTTCATGTTAATGGGGATGATCCTGAAGCAGTAGTATTTGCGACACAGCTTGCGATGGATTATCGCGTGAAATTTGCGTGTGACATTGTCATTGATATGATCTGCTATCGTCGTCATGGACATTCAGAAGCAGATGAACCAGCCATTACTCAGCCACTGATGTATCAGCGTATTCGCAGTAAAGATAGTGTTGATCAAATGTATTTTAAGCAACTGCTTGAAGAAGGTATTGTCAATCAGAATGAGTATGATGATATTGAAAAGGAATATATTGATAAACTAAATATCGGTAAACCAGTCTGTTCTGAAATTGCCAAACGTAGTCGTTCAAAGTATGTCGTTGATTATCAGCCCTTTAAAGGCACTGACTGGAAGCAGCAGGTAGATACATCAATCACAAACGATACGGTTCAGCAGCTGGGTAAAGTGCTTACTACAGTTTCAAAGAAATTTTCAGTACATAAAAACGTACAAAAAATCATTGATCAACGTAAGCTCATGGCTGATGGTTCAGCACCAGTTGACTGGGGCTTTGCAGAGATGCTTGCTTATGGCTCACTGCTTCAGGAAGGTTACCCTGTTCGTCTGTCAGGACAGGATAGTGTGCGTGGAACATTTTCACACCGTCATTGTGCGTTCCACGATCAGAACAATGGTAAAGTGTATATTCCGTTAAGAAACATTTCCAAAGAACAAGCACAATTTTTGCCAATCAACAGCCTGCTGTCTGAAGCGGCAGTGCTTGGCTATGAAGTCGGTTATGCAGCATCAGAGCCAAACGCTTTAGTGATATGGGAAGCTCAATTTGGTGACTTTGCGAATAATGCGCAAGTGATCATCGATCAGTTTTTAAGTTCCTCGGAAGCCAAGTGGCAACGATATTGCGGATTAGTGCTGTTTCTTCCACATGGATACGATGGCCAGGGACCAGAGCATTCATCTGCGCGGATGGAGCGATATCTGCAGTTATGTGCCGAGGAAAATATGCAGGTGTGTATGCCAACAACACCTGCTCAACATTTTCACTTGCTGCGTCGACAAATGCTGAGGCCATATCGAAAGCCATTAGTGGTACTGACACCGAAAAGTCTGCTTCGTCATCCAAGCTCCACATCTTCTTTGGAAGAATTTACCCAGCAGGGATTTAAGCAGGTTATTACCGTTTATGATGAAAAAAATATTCCAAAAGTGACCAAACTGCTTTTATGCAGCGGCAAAGTCTATTATGACCTCATGGAAAAAAAGAAAAAACATGATTTGAATCATATAGAAATTATAAGAATTGAACAGTTATACCCATTCCCTGGTGATGAGATTAAAATAGAGCTGGCAAAATTCAGGCATGTTACTGATATTGTCTGGGTTCAGGAAGAACCCAGAAATCAGGGAGCATGGTTTTATATGCAGTCACGACGCAATTTGCCGGATTGCATTCATTCGAATCAGAGAATACGTTATGCAGGCAGAGATTATTCAGCGTCTCCAGCTGCCGGTTACATGCAGCTGCACAGAGAGCAACAAAGCAGACTGGTGAATGAAGCGCTAGGTTTGTCAGGTGGTACCAAGCATGTTGAACTTAAAAGTGTTAGTTAATACTAATTTAAATAAGGAAATACATTGGCTATAGATATAAAAATTCCCGAGTTTTCCGAATCAATCAGTGAAGGTACGATCAGTTCATGGTTAAAAAAAGTCGGTGACTCAGTCGATGAAGGTGAAACACTGGTTGAAATAGAAACTGATAAAGTTTTACTGGAAATTCCTTCTCCAGCGTCCGGGGTTGTTGAAAAGATTATAAAAAATGAAAATGACACTGTTAACAGTCATGAAGTGATTGGGAAGCTGGCCCAGTCAGATCAAAAAGAAACGCAGGCTGACAATCAGGATTCTGAAGAGGAGAATTCTGAAGATGTTGATGATGACACTACTGAAAAAAACATCGAAAAAGAACCCGGGGAATATAAGAAAACGAGTCCTGCGGTCAGAAAAATCATTGCTGAAAAAAATATTGATGTAGAAGAGGTTGTGCCAACGGGCAAAAACAATCGAATCACCAAGCAGGATGTTTCTGCGGCAAGTGCGGAACTTAAACAAGATAATCTGCCTCGTTCACCAGTCTCTGAAACAGCAGACAGTAGTCATGAGGTTGAGCGAGTTCCCATGAGTAGTCTGAGGAAGAAAATATCAGATCGTCTGGTCTCTGCTCAGCAGGAATATGCCATGTTAACTACCTTCAATGAAGTTAACATGAATGAGATATTGTCAATTAGAGCTAATAATAAGGACAAGTTTTTTGAGCAGCACGGAGTGAAGCTGGGATTCATGTCGTTCTTCGTGCTAGCAGCGATTGAAGCACTAAAAAAATATCCCGTGTTAAATGCATCGGTAGAGAATAGCGATATTGTTTATCATAAATATGTAGACGTTGGTATCGCTGTCAGCGCTGAACGAGGGCTGGTTGTTCCTGTAGTGCGAAACGCGGATACAAAGTCATTGTCTTCTATCGAAGTGGAAATTAATCAGCTTGCTGTTAAAGCACGCGAGAATAAACTCTCGATTGATGAACTTGTCGGTGGAACATTTACTATTACCAATGGTGGTGTGTTCGGCTCAATGTTATCAACACCTATTATTAATCCGCCACAAAGTGCAATTTTAGGGATGCATTCAATAGAAAAGAGACCTATTGTACAAAATGACGAGATAGTCATTGCCCCAATGATGTATCTGGCATTGTCTTATGATCATCGTATTATTGATGGTCGAGAAGCTGTATTGTTCCTGAGTCATATTAAACAAATTATCGAAGATCCTATTCAACTATTATTGCATCTGTAAAATGAGTGAATCTAAATTTGATGTTGTTGTTATTGGTGCTGGTCCTGCAGGTTATGTCTGTGCGATTCGTTGTGCGCAGTTGGGTTTGAGTGTTGCTTGCGTAGATGACTGGTCAGATAAAAATAATAAACCCAGTCCTGGTGGGACTTGTCTTAATGTTGGATGTATTCCATCAAAAGCGTTGCTAGACTCCAGCCACCACTACTCATTTCTTACGCATCATGCTGCAGATCATGGCATTACAGCAGAACAGTGCAATATTGATGTTGCAAAAATGCTGCAACGAAAAAACAAGGTTGTTAAGACATTAACGACGGGTGTAAAAGGATTATTAAAAAAGAACAAAGTAACATTTGTGCATGGACACGCTGTCATTAAAGCTGCCAATGAAGTGCACATCGACACGGAAGAGGGTAATCAGATACTTAATGCCGGATCAATTGTAATTGCAACAGGCTCCAAGCCATTTGAGCTTGATTTCTTGCCTGTCGACCAAGAACAGATAGTGGATTCAAGCGGTGCTTTGGACATTAAACAAGTGCCTGAACACCTGGGAGTGATCGGCGCTGGAGTCATTGGGCTTGAGATGGCCAGTGTATGGAGTCGGTTAGGTGCAAAAGTCACTATTTGGGAAGCGGCAGAGCAGTTGCTGCCAGCAGCTGATAGAGACATTGCTAAACAGGCAGATAAAATCTTTTCCGCACAGGGTTTTGATATACAACTTAATAGCAAAGTAAAATCAGCGACTAAAAACAAGGATTCCGTAACAATCAAAGTCTCAAATGCTGAAGGCGAATCTGAAGTAAACGTTGATTGTTTACTGGTTGCAATTGGCCGTGTTGCTAATACAAAGAATTTAGGACTGGATAACCTGGGTGTTTCACAGGATTCTCGTGGTTTCATCGAAGTTGATGAAAAATGGAAAACCAGTACTGACGGTATTTATGCGATTGGAGATGTGATTGGGGGTGCCATGCTTGCGCACAAAGGTTCAGAAGAAGGCGTCGCCCTGGCTGAACAACTGGCTAATCAACATGGACATGTAAATTATGCCGCAATACCCTGGATTATTTATACGTGGCCAGAAATAGCCTGGGTTGGTGATAGCGAGCAAACTCTACAGGCTGGCAACGTGAATTATAAAACCGGGTCATTCCCTTTTATGGCCCTGGGCAGAGCGCGTGCCATGGGCGAAACCGAGGGCATGATAAAATTTATAGCAGATGCCAATACTGACAGGCTTCTGGGCGTTCATATTATTGGCCCGAATGCTTCTGAATTGATAGCTGAAGCGGTAGTGGCGATAGAATCTGAATTAACAGCAGAAGATCTGGCGAGAACGATCCATGCTCATCCAACTCTGTCAGAAGGTATGCATGAAGCTGCGCTGGATGTGGATGGAAGAGCGATACATTTTTAGCTTAATTTCTTTTCTTGGATCAAACTACTTCTGACCAGATCATTATGGCTTTCAAACTTGGATTACATAGCAATCTGGTCAAGGTACCTTTATTGCTCATCTTTTTATCGCCCTTACTCATCGCTGTCTGGCAATTTTACAAGGACACATTGGGCGCGAACCCCATAGAAGAGATCACTCATATAACAGGAGAGTGGGCATTGCGTTTATTGCTTATCACGCTTGCCATCAGTCCTGCACGAAAGTTATTTAGAATTAACGGCCTGATTCATTTGCGACGGTTATTCGGGATACTTTGTTTTATCTATGCATCATGTCACTTATCGATTTACGCATTCCTGGATCAATGGTTTGATTGGGAAGCCATTATAGAAGATATTAAAGATCGTCCTTATATAACTGTCGGCTTTGCTGCATATGTGCTATTAGTCCCGCTGGCAATGACTTCGACAGATGCGATGCAAAGAAAGCTTCAGGGAGCATGGGTGAAGTTGCATAAATTGATCTACCTTATTGCAATTCTTGCTATACTGCATTTCTGGTGGCTTGTTAAAGCAGACCTGCTGGAACCAATCATCTATGCTTCAATTCTTGCATTACTGCTCGGTTATCGTGTGTTAACGAGAGTCAGGCCGATTCAATAATCAGTATCCAACAGGGCCTGAGCATAGGTCTGCAATAGCAATTTTATTATTCTATATTTACCGCGAGATTTATATTTTCCATGAAAGAAAATACTTTAGTGTCTGATGATTTAGTGGCAAGAGATTTTGCCCATGTATGGCATCCATGCACGCAAATGAAGGATCACGAGCAGCTTCCAATAATTCCCATAGCGAGTGGACAAGGTGTCTGGCTTGAAGACTTTAATGGCGACAAATATATAGATGCAGTCAGTTCCTGGTGGGTAAATATTTTTGGACATGCAAATAAGACAATAGGTGATGCAATATCCCGGCAAACGCAGCAACTTGAACATGTCCTGCTTGCTGGCTTTTCCCATAAGCCTATTATCAATTTGTCTGAGCAACTTGTTGAGATAACGCCCGAACCGCTACAAAAATGTTTCTATGCGGATAATGGCTCTTCAGCTATCGAAGTAGCATTGAAAATGAGTTTTCATTACTGGAGAAACATTGGCAAACCGAACAAGAAGAAATTTGTTACGTTGCAAAATTCTTATCATGGTGAAACATTAGGAGCGCTGGCAGTGGGCGATGTTGAGCTCTATAAGGATACCTACGCGTCATTGCTGTTTGATGTGATTACAGTCCCTGGTGCAGATAGTTATAACATGGAGCCGGGAGAAGAAACCGATGGCTATGTGTCACGTATGTTTGCACTCATGGAAGAGACGCTGAGCGAGCATCATGAAGATATATGCGCGGTGATAGTTGAGCCACTGGTTCAATGTGCAGGCTCGATGCGTATGTATGATGCAAAGTATTTGACTTTATTGCGTGCAGCATGTGACAAGTATAATGTCCATTTGATCGCAGATGAAATTGCGGTAGGATTTGGGCGTACGGGGACTATGTTTGCCTGTGAGCAGGCGGGTATATCACCAGACTATATGTGTCTGTCTAAAGGGTTGACAGGTGGCTACCTGCCATTATCGGTAGTGTTAACTACCAATCAAATCTATGATGCATTTTATGATGACTATGAGTCATTAAAAGGTTTTTTACATTCGCATTCATATACCGGGAACCCGCTGGCCTGTGCTGCCGCTTTGGCGACGCTAAGTATCTTTCATAAAAACGATACTATCCAGAGAAACAGGGGATTGATTCAACGTATCAAGGAGAATGCCCAGCGTTTTGAGGGCCACCCTCACATAGGACATATTCGTCAAACGGGTATGATTTTTGCCATAGAAATGGTTGAGGATAAAGCCACCAAAACGCCATATCCATGGCAGCAGCGCCGAGGCCTGAAAGCCTATAAGCATGCACTAAAAAATCATGTATTACTCAGACCGTTAGGGAACGTTTTATATTTTATGCCGCCTTATGTTATAGAATACGAGCAAATTGACCTGGTGCTGGAAGTTATGGAAGAAGCCGTCAATGTTGCTGTGGCAGATTAGATATAAATTAATAGAGATAAAGAAAATGCGTATATTACAGGTACTAGGCATGCCATTGGTGTTGCTAACGGGCGCAGCGAATGCTGATACTTATCATTATCAACCCGGCGACGATGTTGTGGGTAATATTGCTATCCATACGATTCAGAACGGTGATAACTTTTTACAGTTGGCACAAACCTTTCGAGTCGGGTTTAATGAGCTTGTGGATGCAAATCCTGATGTTGATCCATGGATTCCAGTGCAGGATTCACAAATTATTATTCCCACACAATATGTTTTACCTAATGTGGAAAGAGAAGGTGTGGTGATCAATCTTGCCGAGTTAAGACTGTATCAATTCCATGGAACTGAAAATAATATTTCATCTGTTTCTACCTACCCGGTAAGTGTAGGTAAAGATGATGAATGGAAGACGCCACTCAGTTTTACACGGATTACATCAAAAACAGCTAAACCTAACTGGTATCCACCTGCATCAATACGCAAGGAGCACGAAGATAATAATGATCCACTTCCGGAAGTTGTCCCTCCCGGGCCGGATAACCCGCTAGGAGATTATAAAATAGGGCTAGCATTATCTGGTTATCTTATTCACGGCACGAATGTCCCTGAAGGTATTGGCATGCGTGTCACACATGGATGTATTCGACTTCATCCGACAGGTATCGAAAAATTGTTCAAAAGTGTTGAAGTGAACACGCCGGTTACTATTATAAATCAGCCTTACAAAGTTGGTTGGCGCGATAACAAACTATATGTTGAAACTCATTCAGAAATTGAAGAGCAGGTAAAAGCATCGTCAAGGAACCTGACAGAGTTTGTTAAACTGGTCGTAGCACAGACCAAGGAAAAAGAACGGGAGAATTATAAAATTCTGTGGGAGAGAGGTTATCAGGAGGCTAAGGAAAAGCGCGGTGTTCCATTTCTGATGTCTCATAGAGACGGAGAAACATAAAAATAAGTCAAAAAAAAGCCCCTTTAAAAGGGGCTTTTTTATTGTTATATCGATTCTGAAATTACTTGCCTTTCATTGAATCGTGAAACATAACGTTCATGCGACGTGAATTTGCGTCACAGCATGCTTGTGCAGCAGCAGCAGCTTCTAAAGCAGCATCAGCTGATTCTTGTGCTGAAAGAGCCATGTCTTTAGCAGTCGATGCATTGAATGCAGCAGTGTTAGCAGTGCGAAGCGCTTCATTTGCAATTTCACGCACTTCAGAAAGTGGATCAACCGCATCAGCAGCTTGTTCTTGAGGTGTTAAAGAACAACCAGCAGCAAATGCTACAGTCCCTGCCATTGCTAGTGCTTGAAGAGATTTCAATAACTTGTCTTGCATTTTTTATAACTCCGAAGTTTTAAAAATATATAAATTTTAGTTGTAACAACAAAATATCAAAGGTAGGTCCTCGTTCGCGTAAGCTAATGTTTATGCGTAAATTCTGCTACTTCGATACATCGTGTCTATTTTAAGTAAAAATGTGACAGATACCAAGGTTTAATCTCAATATAGTCGTAATAACCGACAATCGTTGTATATGACCACTTGTCTGGTGAATTAATAATCAGCTAGAGTAAAAATCATACTATTTAACATAATCTTCGCTGATGACTCCAGGAATGCAAAGTAGATACGTGAAGTGATCGAAGATTCCTGCAATTCATGCTGTAAACGCTTCAGTTTGCTGTATATTTTGATAAAGTATCTCTACTAAATATTAAATACGCAATTAAAAGCTATGTCAGCAAGAAAAAATATGGAGCGACGCCTTAGCGTTCGACGACCCACGTCAGAAAATGTCTACTTATATTGTAAACAACTTGAATTAGAACGCTGCAAACCAAGTAATATCAGCTCGCGTGGCGTATTTATAGACTTTATTCCAAAACGTGCCTATGTCGGAAGGCGTATTCAGCTGGTGTTCGTGATTGATCGTGGGCGGACGGCGAAGATGATTCGTGTATTTGCAGTTATTGCCCATATATCCCAGGGTGGAATGGGCTTTGGATTTATTGGCAAGCACATACCAAGTAAACGTGGTGACGGACTACCTAAAAGATTGTCGCCGTAGCCTGTTTGGCAGATTTCTGCCAACACCAGAAATTTTATCTAGAAATCAGTTTAAGAAAGTTGTATATCATCTTGATTTCAATGCCAGCGTAGAAATACGCCAACACTAATTACAAGTACCAACAGGGCGATAATTAAATTTATTGTTATAGGCATGGTGGTTCGCTTTATTATTATTTTTCTGCTGCCTTTTACTGTATTCGTTAATAGCAGTTAGCGCAAGTAATCTTGGGCTGTATTTACAAGCCATGACAGCTACAAATGTTATGGGTTCATAACATTACTAAATTCGCTGTGTAGATATTTTGTTGTACTGGCAGGTGTTTGTTGAAATTTAGCACGCATAGTAGAGTAGCATGCTAGACAGCATGACTATGTTTACCAAGGACTACGATGGGACGTTTTGTAACGATACATAAAGCCGCCACTCTGGTGGGAATTTCTGCACGTGATTTACAGTTGGAGATTGAAACAGGACAGTTACCATGCGTACGCGGCATGGTGCATATTGATGACCTGACTGAACTTCATCCCAATGTGAGTTCCGAAGAAGCGGACATGGTGAGATGGGTGAATAAAATCAAGGATAGTTCATTGCTGAATGCCACTGAAAAACTTTCTCATGAACTAACAAAGAGTGAATTACGTCAAAGCCTGTCTAAAGCTAATAAGCAATTGTCATATCAGCGCGATAAAATAGAAGCATACGAAAATTTAATTCATGAACTTCGTTACAGCTTGCAAGTGCTGAAAGATAAATCACAAGAACCAAATAGAATACAAAGTCTTATTGCCTGGCTTGATAAGAAGTCACACTAATCGATAAGCTTCTCGCGCTTGCTCATATTCATTCAAAAAAATTTTCATTCAGAAAGATTCTTTCACAGAAAAATGATCCGATTAAGTGGTGCGCATAATTATATGTCAGTCAGGTTATTATGCTTTTTGATCATTATAGGCAAGTGCCTGTTGAATAACGATTGATGGATGTACGGGCGTTTGTGAATAGATTTAATCTGTCATGATTGCTGCCGCAGTTAAGTGCGCATTCATCATTTCTGGCGTCAGATACTTCCCATTGTAATCAAGGGTTCACTTCATATCGGGTATCCATGACAGCAATTGCTAATTATGGATTTTCTTATTGGCGGGTAAAGTTTTAAGGTCAACCACTTATGGAAAATCACTTCATGTGAAATCCCAGATGTGAAATCCCAGCTAGCCTGGCGGCCAGGATAATTCCCGACCAGCAATGATATGGATATGTAAATGAAATACCGTCTGACCTGCAGCTTCACCGTTATTGATGACAATCCTGAATCCGTCCGAATAGCCCTGTTGTTTGGCTATCAGTGGCGCTGTCAGCATTAAATGACCCAGTAACGACTGCTCCTGTTCGGAGGCGTCAGATAATTTTGTCAGTACTTTTCTTGGCACTAGCAGAACGTGCAAGGGAGCTTGTGGGTTTACGTCTTTAAAAGCAACACAGAGTTCATCTTCGTAGATGATCTCTGCGGGAATTTCTCGATTAATTATCTTGGTGAAAAGTGTGTCTTGACTGTCCATGAATAATACCTTGCATAGAATACTTGTGTATTAAGCATAACAATACATGAGTATCACTGAACAGGTTTTTTGCGCTCTCTGAATAATAAAGTTAATCAAACTTAATTCTTACGGCAAAGCCAAATGCATCATCCTCAACTTCGCCGATTTCTGGAAGGTAATGAACTTTTAATGTGTATCTGTCTTTGGTGAAAAATACATAAGGGATCAGGGCAGGTCGGGGTTCCTGTCCGTCATCGTAACCTGTAATTAACCCGCCAATTGCACCTAAACCTACCCAGTCTACATCGCCAAAAGTGAATTCTTTGCCAGCGCCTATATAAAAACTGTCACGATAAAGGCTGTTCCAAAAGTAGCCGCCAGCCAAAAAGAAAGAATCAAAGTAATATTCTATGCCGATACCACGATTAAACTGATTGTACTCGCTGGCGTTGCCGGGGTGATACGAAGCCAGATTGATCTGGAGAGCAAAGTTATCGAGCTTTCCATCAAATAAGCTTTCCCGCTCGCTGGTGTATTGATCTTTTTCTTTGGCGACATAAATATCATCGGCGAACAATGCCGTAGATGTGAGAATCAATAGAGAAACTAATGCATGACGTAGCATAGTAGAATAATCCTTTTCTGTGTTTTTTATGGTCAGCTTAATAGAGGTGTTTTAGCTATCAGTGTATTTGTACATAAAACTTAATGAAATTGAATTTAACTCCGATGACTGGTGTGGGAATTAAGATAAATTCACTGCGCGTAATATTGACATAATTTTATATAATTTAGTGAGTTAACTGTACGCCTGGAAGCGCTAATTTTGTACAAAAAAGCAGTAATTGGTCAATCGTTAGCCACCCAGGTAGAGTATAGAGGCTCACGAACCATCTATTCAGAGCATGTGTGTATTTAGTTTGGTCAGCTTCTCTTTTAGCGCTATTCGTAGTCTCTCTTGATATGAGTCTTTAAAAGAAGGTATTTGTGTAATCGTATTTACCGCCCAATCAACACCCCCTATTGAAACCAGGTCTGAAACTATTTTTGTTGTTTCACGTTCAATTCTTGCCTGTTCAAAGTTTGTATATACTGTGCCCATAATAAATTCCAGATAATAATGTGATTATTCAAGTTATCGGTAAAATGCGAGACAGTATTAGCTTTAACGATTCGTTTGGTCGTAATTTTTTACCATTTTTCAAATAATTAGTAGATATTTAAGAGGTTAAGGAAATTTTCGAATGTCAGATATAGTGGTTACCTACGAAGTCATTTCAGATAAAAATGATGTATCAGATTTAGCAAGAAAGATTGCGATTGAGCAAAGTGTTGAAACACCTGAATCCTTGATCACTCCTGAAATAGAAACCAGATTTGTTGGCAGAGTCGAAGAAATCAGACAATTACAAAATCAAACTGACAAATATGTGCTGACGTTAAGCTATCCTGAGGAAATATTAAGTCAACAATATAATCAACTCATCAACTTATGCTTTGGCAATGTTTCAATGTACCAGAACGTAAAGTGTGTCGATATTGAGTTGCCTGAACAGTTATTTACCCATTTCGATGGGCCAGGATTCGGTGTTGAGGGGATACGTGACTGCCTTGGTGTTCACGGAAGGCCATTGCTGGCAACAGCATTAAAACCGCGTGGCTATAGTAATAAACAATTTGCAGACCTCGCATACCAGTTTGCTTTGGGTGGTGGGGATATTATTAAAGATGACCAGAATTTAATTGGTAACTTTGATGAATTTAAGCAAAGAGTCAGCCTGTGTCTGGACGCTGTTAAAAAGGCGGAAGATGACACGGGTAAGCGCTGTGTATATTTTCCATTTATATCTGCTCCCTACGAACAGATAGATATGCATCTTGAGTGGGTTAAGCGTCAGGGAATACAAGGTGTATTGCTTGCACCACTTATTCTGGGGTTGGATACAGCCAGAGGTCTGGCCGCGAAATACAATTTGATTTACATGGCACATCCATCATTTACCGGAAGCTTTTGTGTGTCTCCTAATGATGGTATGAGTTATCACCTGTTATATGGATATTTGTTCAGGTTGGCAGGTGTTGATATTTCGGTGTTTCCTAACACTGGCGGGAGATTTCAGTTTAAGGAAGGTGACTGTAAGAATATAGCCAAAGAGTTGCGTAGACCCCTGCCAAATATTAAGCCGGCATTTCCATGCCCGGCAGGAGGAATGCAATATGCGGATCTGAAAGAAATGTGCCGGTGGTATCAGCAGGATTCGGTATTTTTGCTGGGTGGATCTTTACTTGAACATTCCGCAAATCTGTCAGAATCCACTCGAGAATTTAAAGCTGGAATTCTTGAAGAATATCCAGAAACAGTGACAAAACCAAACGATATTCAAAGCCTTTCAGCCTGTGAATATCCATCTTCAAAAAAAGACTCGGTACTCGAATATTTAGCTTTTGACGACTTTAACTGGGCTGGCAGGGAAAGTGTAAAATACAAAGAGACAGACGATGCCTCATTTAATGCCGTTCGTCGAGTTGAGCTTATAGGTAAGAATGGAGAAAATTCTGCATTTGATTTGCGATATTTCGAGGTCGGGCAGGCAGGGTATTCAAGTAAAGAAAAGCATCTACATACTCATGTAATCATTGTAGTGCGAGGTGAAGGTGAAGTTTTGGTTGGCGATCAACGCTACATCGCCAGGAAAAATGATGTGATATATATCAGGCCGATGACTACACATCAGTTGAGGAATCCAAATACCGAGAAATTTGGTTTTTACTGTATTGTTGATCATGACCGGGATAAGCCGGTAATTATCGATTAACTTGCTGAACTTATTGCCAGTATATACTGGCCACTACGTGATGCATTGACGCCATCAATGATGGTATCCCCCAGAAAATGATAACCCAGTACGGAATGTGTACTGATTACTTCATTGTCATCCAGTATCTTGGCTGTAGATGAGCGATTGATGTATTTGTAAGATAACTCGGCATCAATTTCCAATTCAGTTCCATCGCAATGAATATCGCATGGCAATGCAGGAGAGGCATTACCTGTGCGGTCTAGTAATACAACGGAATAGGGCATGTGCAAATTATTTAACGGGTGTACAAGTGTGTAAAATATAATTGAAATAATAACGAAGCACTTTGACTGCTGTCAAAAATATGTCAAAAAATTTTATTAAAGATGACTGTTTTTTAACGCAGATTTAATCAGTGATTAAACGCTATAAATTCAAATCGTAATAAATAAATTGTCTGTCAATGGGTTATTGGTAACCTTGATAATTCAGTCTCAACATGTTCTGGATGTTTAACCAGTTGTCAAAGTATTTTTCTGCCAGGCAAGCACGATCATCATCCGTAATTATCCTTAAAAAATTACTGTCACGTGAAGATGGATTGATCATTCGTTCATAACCCGTTTTATTTGATGTATTTCGACTTTCACCCGTAATCTCACATTCATCAAGTGAAATCTTATGCCATGTGTATGCAATCGATGTAAATGCATCCTTGTTATGCTTTCTGAACATTTTGAACTGGTCGGAGTAATCAGTTTCTACGGACATATTTTTCACGACGTATCGGTAGGTTAATTCAAACTCTGAGTTGATATTTTCTGCCATTTCCCGACTGTGTTCATTACCGCATGAACTCATTGCAACACAAGTAAAAAATATCAGGGTGAGGTGTTTTTTAATGTTGAGTATATTGATCATAAATTAAACATAGTTGTGCTAGCGTTGTTAAATAAAGAACCGGTATTTTTATCAGGTTATTAAGACATCTGACACTTGCCTCTCCCTTAATTAACATAATTCATATCTTTCTTCTTCCGTTGGGAGGGAAATACTGACCGTTCATCGCGGATCAAAATCAGAACCAGTTCACAGAGTTATACATACACCCACGCCGGAAGGTCATCAGAAATTTACATTTTTTGATTTTGAAATCAGTCCATGGATGTGGCTGGTAGGGAACGTCTTAAAAGCAATTATAAGATGTTAAAAGTTTAAAGTAACACTGAAAAGGTGCCGCTATGCGCTCACGCAATAAACTTGCATATAGTTTAGTTATTACGTTGATGTCAGTTATGTTTACGGTTTCTGCAGTACACGCAGGACCTCGCGAACAAGCGAAAAGAATGCATGACCGATTGACTGGAGTTCCGCCAACGTCTGCAGTTCTGGATTCAATGACAGCAAAAATTCAAAATGGAGATACAGTTGGAGCCGCTTATGAAGCGATGGAAAATCCAGCTTTCTATAATACAACCTTAAAAGATTTTTCTACTCCATGGACGAATCGAGAATTTTCAGTCTATTCGGATTTAAATGACTTCACAGCCACAGTGATTGGGATGATTCGAGACGAAGTTCCTTTTAATCAGGTGTTATCAGGAAATATTGTTTACATCGGCTCTGCGGGCGCAACAAATAATGTCGCCTATTCGCAATCCAACAATGATCATTATATTGAACTGCAAGAGAGTAATGCCAATCTTGGCGATCCTAATAATCTGATTCAAACACAACAGACATCGCTACCAGGCAATGTTCTTCCTGCGGCAGCGACAGCTGGAGTGATGACGACACGTGGATTCGCAGAGGCATTTATGGTGGCAGGAACCAATAGAGCCGCAGTCAGATTTACCAGTGTGAATTTTTTATGCAAAGACATGGAAGATCTGCGTGACATTACTGCAAGGCCTGACTTTATACGTCAGGACGTGTCCAGATCTCCTGGCGGTGACAGCAATATCTTTCTGACAGGTTGTCTGGCTTGTCATGCAGGCATGGACGGACTGGCGGGTGCCTTTGCTTTTTACGACTTTGATGAAGAAAACCAGCAACTAGCCTATACCGCTGGTGACGTTCAGCCCAAGTATCTGCGTGATGCTGGTGTTTTTCGATATGGTCATGAAACTACTTACGATGGATGGGTTAACTATTGGCGTACTGGCCCTAATGCCTATTTAGGCTGGCAGGGAACCGGTTCAGGTGTAGGTGCAAAATCACTGGGTGTTGAGCTTGCTTCAACGGACCAGTTTGCACAGTGCCAGGTTAAGAAAGCATTTGAAAAAGTATGCTACCGACCACCAAATGGCGAGGCTGATCATACATTGGTTAACAATGTTGCCACTGTATTCAAGAATAATAACTACAGTATGAAGCGAGTGTTTGCTGATACTGCTGCTTATTGCATGGGTAACTAAGCGATGCTACCGAGGAGAATTGTAATGACCCAGGAAAAATTAACTGTATCGCGGAATATGGAAAGCCGACGAATTCATAGATTACTAAAATGGATAGGTATCGTATTAGTCATGACAGCGTTGTCAGCTTGTGGTGGCGGAGGTGGAGGAGGCTCCTCTGAAGATGGTACGACTCCAAATACTTCAAGTAACAATGGTGGTACTGTTGCAAATACGCCAACTTCACCAAGTGCACCAGCACCAAATGCGCCACCGCCAGCACCACCGGCGCCGGCACCAGCACCAACAATGCCACCAGCGAACGATCAACAGTTGTTTGCACAGACAGTGCATCCCATTATGCTGTCAAATAACTGTGTGCAGTGTCACAGTGACCCAACTCCTTTGGGACTTACTCCTATATTACCTTTGATGGCTGACGAATCTGTTGAAACAGCCTATAACCAAACGGTAAACAATCAAAAAGTGAATCTTAGCAATCCTGCGAATTCACGTTTGGTAGTAAGAACGCGTGTGGATAATCATAACTGTGGTGGTCCTGCTGCCTGTGAGCAGTTTGCTACAGAAATGGAAGCAGCAATACGCAGTTGGGCAGACTCAGTATCTGCATCAAATCCTCCACCAAGTAATCAACCACGCGTGGCTAGCGCCATGGCAACTCTTGCTGATGGTCAGGAAGGTGAAAGTCCCAGAGCTGATGCCAGCATGATAGCCATGTTTGATTTCAGCGCAGGTGCAGGTGACATCGTTGTTGACAGAAGTGGTGTCGGAGTACCTGTGGATCTGATGATCGAAGGTATGGAGTGGGTGCCTGAAGGTGGATTAAGAAATGTGTCTGGTAAAGCTCAGGCATCATTGGCATCAAGCCAGAAACTGTTTGCTTCAATTTCCAGTCAGTTTAGTGTTGAAGCATGGGTGATTCCTGAAAATCTTGATCAGTCAGGACCAGCTCGAATTGTTTCTTATTCAGCGGATACCGGTGGAAGAAACTTTACATTGGGGCAAAGTGGTGACCGTTACAACTCTCGTGTTGCGACAAATCAAACAGGAGGTAACGGCAATAATCCACAACTGCTTTCTGAAAACGATACTGTCACAACTGAATTAACCCATGTTGTGATGACATACGACAGTGCCGCTGGAGGCCGCAAGATTTATATCAATGGTGAATTGGCTGCTGAAGAAGATCTTGGCAATGATGCATTGAACTGGAGTAACACCGACCTGTTCGTTATCGGAAATGAGGTAACCAATAATCGCTTGTGGAGAGGTGTTTTCCGTATGGTAGCGGTTCACACAACAGCGTTATCTGGTGCAGAAGTTGCGCAAAATTTCGATGCAGGTCTGGGTACAATTACAACCCTGGCATTCGATGTTTCAGACGTAGTTGGCGCACCGGCATCGGTTCAGATGCAAGTGCGAGAACTCGATGACAATGCGTATGTGTTTGCAGTGCCTACTCTGATCACAGATGTTTCAGGTGTCCCTGTTAAGAACATCAGAATTGCAGTGAATAATAATATTCCTGTTGCGACTCAATCATTCCGGTCTGTCGATACGATGGTGACACAAAGTGGGCAGGAATTGTCGCCACTGGGTGCAGTCATTCCTAAAGACATGGGACCTGAGGTGGATATGTTCCATCTGGAGTTTGAAACACTTGGTGCTCAAGTGGGTTCAGGTGATTTGTATGTGCCGCCAAGTGAACCAGGTATTGCTGACTTTGGTGTGCTACCTGAGTTTGGTGTGCGTTCATTCTCAAGTGTCAACGACACCATGTCTGCGCTAACAACTATTCCTGTGACTCAAAATACAGTACGGAATCGTTACGAAGAGTTAAGGGACTCTCTACCTGCAACTGCTGACATTCTGGCATTTAATGCAGCGTCACAAATAGCAATTCAACGACTGGCTGTGACTTACTGTGATCGTGTAAGACGGTCTAATGCAGCATGTAATGTGGTATTTGGTTCGAGCTGTAACAATATTGCCAATGCCACCGACAAGCAAAATAGAGTCAATGCACTGTTTGATAGATTTGTAGGTGACCTGGAAAATCAACCGGATCGTGCAGAAACAACTGCCGCAGTGAATGGTTTGATGGATGAACTGGGCTGCGCAAATGGCTGTACGAATGCTACAAAAGATATTGCCCTGCAAGCGAGTTGTGCAGCGGTACTTTCTAGTGGCGTGATGACTATTAACTGATTTATAAGCGAGGATATAACGATGGGTAAATATGTAGAGCAATGTCGACGTAGAGAAGAGCAGCATCGTCGTTTGCAACAGCGTATCGAAGAAGATTGTCGCCAATCAGGTCATGGTCGTCCGTTGACACGCAGAGACTTTCTGGGCAGAGGGTTCATCTCTGGCATGGGTATGGTGTTTGCACCAACGCTTTCAACATTTCTTGCACGCCAGGCACATGCAGAATGTGACCTGACCTCGCTTGTTCAAGGTGCTGGCAAGATTCCTTTTATCAGTATTGATCAAGGGGGCGGCGCAAATATCGCTGGATCAAATGTCATGGTAGGTTCACTCGGACAAGAGAATTTCTTAAGCCCTGAAGGGTATGCGAAATTAGGATTGCCAGAAGCAATCATTCCAGACAACGTAGGTGTTGATCGAACATTTGGAATTGCCATGCATCCTAATAGTGCAATGCTGAGAGGTATGCTGGATAAAACCAGTGTTGCCGCCAGAGCGGGCACTAATGGTATTGTGATTCCGGCACGCTCAGATAACGATACTGGTAATAATCCGCACAATCCTGTCTATGGTATCGCACAGGCAGGGGCAAATGGCCAATTTGTTGCGGCTGTAGGTACGAGGAATTCAGATACAGGTGGCCGTTCTGATGCTCCGGATTACATGATTGATCCTTCTGTTAGACCGACGAAAGTAAGTAATTCCAGCGAGGCGATTGGACTTGGCGGTGGCGATGATGATAATTTTCCTACCGGCGAAGTTGCTGAAGCGGCGGCGATCATTAGCCAGCTCAAACTCGGCAAAATTAACGTGGAAGAGGCTACCAGAGAACTTGTGCAGTGCGGTTACGACAAGAGCTCTGCGACATTCAATACAGCCATCACTGCAACCGAGCTAGACCCTAATCAAGATGCTGACCTGCAGGCTATATTCCCGAATGGCGAGCTAAATGATGGAGATTTCCGAAAAGCGGCTGCAGTCATGAAGACAGTCATCAAGGGTTTTGCAGGCGCAGGAACCATTGAGTATGGTGGACGTGATTATCACCAGAATCCTCGCCCTGAAACAGATGAAAAAGACTTCGTTGTTGGACAGGTCATTGGCGCAACATTAGAGTATGCGATGCGTGCTAACCAGCCTGTCATGATTTATGTCTTCAGTGATGGTGCGGTGTCTGCAGATACCAATACACCTGAAGATGACGGCAATGGAACGACTAAGTTTCGCTGGAGATCAGACAGCTCAGCAACTGCAGCCAGTGCCATCTTCGTCTATCAGCCAGGCGGCGCAAGGCCTGCTTTGAGAGGGAATGCATTAGGGACCAATCAGTTGGGTACCTTTACAATGGACGGTAATGTCAATACATCGTCAAGTCCATTTGCAAATAATGTTGTCTCATTGGCTGAACTGGTTGTGTTAAATTATTTGGGCTTGCATGGACAACAAGCGAGATTTGGTACAGATGTGCTAGTCAATAATGGTCTTGGCACCGGGGCAACAGTAGATCCTTATATTGCCTTTAACCCGATAGCTTAATCAGAACTTGATCAGTCTTAGCAAGGCAGAGTGAAAATCAATCACTCTGCCTTTTAGCGATGAATGGACTAAATTTAGCGACTAAAGTCATGTCTTGAAATTCAAATATATCCAGAATAGTATTTTACAAATACGGCAACTTCTATTTTGGAAAATCAAGTCAACCATACCGCAATAACAACAAGTATCCTGCCAAACTCCAGTTTGCAGTGCCCAAAATGTGGCTGCGGCGAGTTTACCGACAACACAACATCATTAGACTGCGCCCAGTGCTATCAGTCTTATCCTCAACTTAAATTCGGCAATATATCCATTCCATTCGTATTTGCTGACGTTAATGCTGCTGTTCATGCCTGGTGTGCTCGTATTAATGGTTTCAATCAGTCGATTGATAAAGATATCAGACAACTAAGCACTCAATTAAAAGATAAACGTCTGAGCAAACTTACTCGTGACAGGTTAAAGCGGTTCTCAACTCTGAAAAAACAATACCACCGGCAAATAGCAGATCATCTTGACTGTTTTTCTCAATTTACACTTGATCAGTATGTTTATAGTAATAATGAGGTTGCAAAAAATCAGGGTATTGACAGTTATATTGATAATATTTTTCGAGACTGGTGCTGGGATAATGGAGAAAATGAAGCACTGCTGGAAAGTGTCAGTGGTCTGGTGCAGAAAGAATATCAGGCTGGTGATGTTCTGGCCCTGGGTGCGGGAGCATCGAGATTCCCCTATGACTTTCATACCCGATATGATGCAAAACATTCAGTATTGCTTGATATTAATCCTGTATTACTTGGTTGTGCAGCAAAAATTATTCATGGTCAAACAGTAACGCTTAATGAATTCCCTGTGACTCCTTTGACAATGCAGGACTCAGCCGTAGTGCAGGAATGTAAATTTGATAGTGTCAATAAACATCAATTCAGCTTTTTATTATCAGACGCTTTAAATGCGCCATTGAAGGAAAAGTCCTTCGAAACAATCTTGACTCCCTGGTTCATAGATATCATTCCGATGGATTTCAGGGAATTTATTCCACATGTAAATCGACTGTTAAAATCAGGGGGAACATGGATTAATACTGGCTCACTGGCATTTCTGCACAGTAGTCAACACTGGAATTACAGCGAGGAAGAAGTCGTAGATTTATTGAAAAAATATGGGTTTGATGAAGTCAAAACCAGTCGTAGTAAGGTTGATTATCTGAATTCACCTCATAGTGCGCATGGGCGAATTGAAGATATTTTCAGCTTTTCGGCGACCAAGAAATTTGATTGCCTGCCAAAAAAGGAATTTAATTATTTGCCTGAGTGGATTAATGATCATGAAATGAGTATTCCTGCTGAAGCAGAATTAATCGCCGCATCCTCAACACATCTTTTGCAGGCGCAGGTTCTTTCTGCCATTGATGGTGAACGCAGTATCATTGAAATTGCCAGGCTATTAGCCAGACAATATGAAATGACAGAACAGAGCGCATTAGCGGCAGTACGCCAGATTTTAATAGACAATTCATAGCTAACATTATTAAGCGCAGCTAATTTACTGCCATATAAATTAAGTTACAATAAATCTGTTTTTTCTGGCGCTTACCCTGATTTTTGAATATGAAGAATTCTATTCTATTTGCAATTTTTGCCTTAATTCTTGTCATTGCTGGCAGTGGATATTATTTTTACTCCCCGCCACATGAGAATATTCTAGGTCGAGCATTGGTGTTGATGTTTGTAAATGATAGTCCTGGACAGACTGATCTGGTGAAGCAATGGGAAAAGGTGGATCTGTCAGTTGAAATTATCGATGACTGTGCCGTGGGTGATGATACCCGGCGCACTGCCTGTACTGAAAAACATATAGAAAGGGCATTAAAAAGAATAAACGATGTCAATAAACCATTACTTGTGCTGGCAGATAAAGGTTCTTCGCAAGCTTTGCTCTCGGCTTTGAATGATAATGATATACATCAAATCGCGGCATTGATTCTTCTGCAGGCCAGCGGCGATGAAACTCATGCAGACAGTATCATTATCCCAAAAACACTTGTTGTCAGCGATGTTAACGATTTGCCTGCTAGTATTCTTGCTGCCAGAACATTCGCATCTGATATCAGAGAGCATGGTCAATGGTCATGGGCAACGATGCTGGTTGATAATGGCGATGGGCTACTTTCTCATTCTGTATTACCTCATATGGTGTCTTATTTGATTGGTGGAAAAGTAAACCCGGCTTATCGCATCGAATTCAATGCAGAATCCCAATGGCAAAATCCTGTGGTAAATAATAAGAAGTTTTTTGAATTGGCAGAGTTTGTGGAAAAGCATCAGGTTGACCAGGATATCCATCGTATTCTGAAGGCATTTTATGCTTATGATCCAGCTTTGTTAAAGCAATGGCCACTTAGGGAATATAAGGCTTTTAATTTAATAAAGTACCGGAATTCTTTACCCGGAAACAAGCAGGGTCGCTTTGCGGTTTTTTCAAACAGAAAAGGTCATAAGTTCTATCTGGACTTATTACGTTATGAAAAGTATAAGCCAGAATTTGTCATTGCGATCGATGATGAAGAAAATTTATACCGAATGACGTCATTTTATAAAACCAGACGATTTTACAGTTGGGAGCAGGGTGGTCCAGCTGATGACATGTTGTATGCACAATCTTTAGGGGCGTTTATTCACTTTCAGAATGCACCGCCTTTGGAGATGGAATTACCATATCTGCAATATTCGTCTATTCTGTTTGAAAGCATACACTTTACAGATCAGGACCCTTATGAAGGATTTAATCAGCTAAGTGAACCAGCGTTCGAAGTGCTGACTTTAAATTGTCTCCCGTGTCATAGTATCAACGGAGTGGGTGGTTCGGCGCATCATCTGGACTATCTGACGGTTACACCGCAACCCGGATTTGCACAACCTTTGTTAAATTATTCTAATGACGTACTGGAAAACTTTTTCTTTAATCAATCTGAAACTGCACAATTGATTGGTGTGAACCCAAATTATGTTGAGGCAAGTGTCGGCAAGGAGCTAAAGGCCTGGTTGCTGTCCCAGTGACGATAGAGAAGTGTAAGCTATTTTATTTTTCCTGGCATGTTGACGTGAACCAGCCTAGCATTTGCAACTTTTTCAACACTCACCGGCGAATACTGTTCATATAGATATCTTTCGACACCTTCACGATACTGTTCCTGCACAGATGCCCAGGTAACCAGCAGGTCTTCACCAAACCTGCTAATTAATGAACTGTTTCTTAATGACTGTAATTCATCGGCTATGCGCCCATGGCCTATTCTAATGACGTTATTCTTGTTTTGTGGTTTCCAGACGATGTAGTTTCCACTGGCTTTCACTTGTTCCAAATTTAGAGTATTGAGTCTGCACCAACCCTGTTTTTTGTATTTAGCCCATTTTACCGAGAGTTTTAATGGCTTCTGAGAGCTGAAAATTCCAGACTGTGACTGATAGCGTCTGTTTACCTTGGGTGAACTGGCAAAGAGTTGTAATGCTGAGTAGATTCTGGGGCTGTCTGCTAAGCTCATGTTTGAACAATAAATGTACAGTTAGTAATGGGTAACGATAAAATCAACACAATTTGTCTAGATATTGTGATCAACTAGACAAAATAATAGCAGATATTGTGATAAAGGCAAGCTTATGATAACTACTTAAAATATTTATTAAGTAAAATTTATAATTGACTCATAAGCTGACATAAACCGATGGTTTGGCTATATTTTGATCTGAATGCTGCGGGTGTGATTTCTGAGCGTGAAAAATGTATTGGATTCACACCGAGTTTGTATAACCAGTCTATTGAAATATCAATCATTTGGTGAACGCTATAATTCTGCTAAAAGTTTTGTCCAGCAACTTTTTTCACGGTCAGGGTTAAATAAATAACGACGAGCATTGCATTGTCGTACTAGTGTTTTATAAAACCTGGTGTCAGATTCACAACGTAATAGCAGTTGTTTTATCTGCTTGATATTTCCCACTTCAAAGTAACCGGCATATTGTTTACCAAGCAAGCCAATTGAGCCTTCAATATATGAGGAGATAACAGGTAGCCCGGAGACTATAGCTTCAGTCAGTATGTTGGCTCCACCTTCCATACGTGATGGAAGGATGAGTAAGTCTGCATGAGAAAGTTTTGTCTGTAATAATGATTGAGAAACTTCTCCATACCAGTGATAGCGGCTGTTTTTAACCATCTCTAATCGAGCTTTATGGTTCCATTCCTGAGTATGTGCAGTACCATAATGTGAAATCATTATACGACTATGAGATGGTAGTGAGCGAACTGCATAGGCAGGGCGTAACGAATCTTTTTCATAGCGCAAGTGACCGGCAATGCATGCGTCGAAGTAATTATGTTGACGTATTTTGCGGTACGGTTTTGTTTCAGTAGACTGATAAATGATACGAGTTTTGTCTAGATATTTCTGCGGCAAGGAATGTGTGATGTCAGCGTGCAGACCAATTAAGCGATCAGCATATTTAAGTGACTTGAGAGTGTCCTGTTTATGTGTGATTAGAAAACGATAAACATCAGTCCCTGTTAATGCAACAAACAATGGTCTGGATGGATACTTTTCAGCAAACGACTGAATTGAGTCTGCACTGCGCCAGGCATGCAAAGCCAGCATTAGATCGACATTCTGACCTGAATAGTGTTGCGACACTGTGACACTGTGTCCCAGACTTTGAAGAATATTTCTCCAGCGCACTGCCGTTGTACGATTGCCATTACGCGAATCAATGTTTGCAGGACTAATCAACTGAATATGCATAATACAGTTAGTATAGTGGTAAAAACCCGGCCACGTCTGTGTTATCGTGACACACAACAAGTTGTGTAGGAATATAACCGAGTTAACTATGGCATTGGCAAGCCCCGAAGATCTGATCCAGCAGTTGACGGATGCACGCGCAAGAACATGTGCGTTAATTGATCAGTTGAGCGAAGAACAGTTGACCGGTCCGAAACTGCCTACCGTAAATCCATTACGTTGGGAAATTGGTCATGCAGCATATTTCTATGAGTTCTGGATTTTACGCCACCACTATAAAGAGCCCCCATTGATATCTGATATCGATGAGTTATTCGATTCAATTCATATTCCACATGAATCACGCTGGGATTTACAGCTGCCTACTGTTGCTGACACTATAAAATACATGCAGCAGGTAAAAGATCGTGTTGTTCATTATCTGTCTAATGGCAAGAAAGATGCTGTCAGGGATTACTTAACTCAATATGCAATCTTTCATGAAGATATGCATTGCGAAGCGTTTACTTATACGCGGCAAACATTGCAGTATCCTGAGCCTAAAATTACGTTAAATCACAAATCGACAGTCGACACTAACCAGGCAGTAGGTGATGCATTTATCCCGGAAGGTTTTTTTAATCTGGGTGCAGACGCCAACGATAACTTCATTTTTGATAATGAAAAGTGGGCTCATCAAAACAAAGTTGCACCCTTTGAGATTTCCAGAACTGCGGTGAGTAATCAGGAGTATATACAGTTTGTTAATGCGGGTGGGTATAGTCAAAGAGAGTACTGGTGTAAAGAGGGTTGGTCGTGGCTGAATAAAAACAATATTAAACATCCTGTTTACTGGCGATTTAATAAAAAATCAGATCACTGGGAAGTACGTTGGTTTGATCAATGGAGCAAGCTTCAGCAAAATTCTGCTGTGGTTAATGTGAACTGGTACGAGGCAATGGCTTATTGTCGCTGGGCTGGTCGTCGTTTGCCCACTGAGCTTGAATGGGAGGTTGCTGCCTCTGCTGTGCCGACACCGGACAAATCCATGTTAACAAGTGAGAAAAGATACTTTCCCTGGGGTAATAGTCCTGTCACTTCCAGACATGCCAATTTCAATGGCGAAACATTAGGGCCAGTAGATGTGAATGCTCATCCTCAGGGTGATAGTGCATTCGGCTGCAGACAGATGTTAGGTAATGTCTGGGAGTGGACGAGTACAGTATTTTACCCATATCCCGGTTTTGTTCCTGATATGTATGAAGATTACTCGCAGCCATTATTTAGTAAAACGCGAGTATTGCGGGGTGGTTGCTGGGCGACACGTGCCAGGTTAATGCGAAATACCTGGCGTAATTATTATGCGGCAGAGCGCAATGATGTTTTTGCAGGTTTCAGAACCTGTGCAATCTCCTGAATTTAACTAATAATCATGTCTGAACAAAAAATTTATTTTCATGATATGCACCCTGCAGCCAGCAATCTGTCGGGTGATGTGATAACAGGTTTGCAGCAAAGCCCTCCCTCGATACCGCCTAAATATTTTTATGATGAAACAGGTTCACAATTATTTGATCAGATTACTGAGCTGGATGAATACTATCCCACTCGAACTGAAATAAGTATTCTTCAAAAATACAAGCGAGACATTGTAGATATGTTGAACAAATCCTGTCTGTTAATCGAGCCAGGCGGTGGTAGCTGTTCCAAAGTACGTATTTTTATTGATGAATTAAGACCGGATATGTATGTACCTATGGATATTTCCAGAGAGCACTTGTTGACTTCAGCAAGGCAGATGTCCAAAGAAATCCCATGGCTGGATATACATGCGGTATGCAATGACTTTACATTCAAGCTAACACTTCCTGAAGGTTTGCCTGATTCTGCCCGAGTGGTCTTTTTCCCTGGTTCAAGTATTGGAAATTTTCATCCACATGCAGCCGTTCAGTATTTATCGAATATTGCGAATTTAATTGGAGAATCCGGACAGTTGTTAATAGGTGTGGATCTAAAGAAAAACAAAAACATACTTGAGAGCGCCTATGATGATGCACAAGGTGTAACAGGAAAATTTAATATTAATCTGCTAGCACGCTTAAATAATGAATTGTCGGCAGATTTTGATTTGAAAAAGTGGACCCATTATTCCTTTTACAACGCTGAACAGAGTCGAATTGAGATGCATCTTAAAAGCACGTGCGATCAAGTGGTCAATATCAATAATCATGAATTTCACTTTACTGAAAACGAGACAATACATACCGAAAACTCATATAAGTATACTGTTGAAGAATTTCAATCGTTGGGTATACAGGCCGGTTTATTCGCTGAGAAAGTATGGGTCGATGAAAGTAATCTTTTTAGCATTCATTTGTTTTCAGTGAAATCCAGGTAAATATCATTATGCAAAGTGCTGGCTCTTCTGTTGTTAAAGATCTGATACTCGTGGGTGGAGGGCACGCCCATGTCACCGTACTGCGTATGCTTGGTATGAAGCCTGTTCCCGGATTGCGAGTTACATTAATTACGCGCGACATCCATACACCATACTCTGGCATGTTGCCTGGTTATATTGCGGGTCACTATGAATACGATGAATGTCATATTGACCTCGGTCCATTAGCACGATTTGCTAACGCACGCTTATATCATAATCAGGTCAGTGAACTGGATCTGGAAAATAAGCTTGTGCACGTGGAGGGAAGACCACCCGTATCCTATGATTTATTGTCTGTGAATTCAGGTTCGCGTCCACGTATTGTCGATGTGCCTGGCGCAGATGATTATGCATTAGTTGCAAAACCTATAGATATATTTTTACGGCGTTGGGATAAACTGCAACGGCAGGTAGAAGAAAGTACTGGTGAATTTAAAGTCGTGATTGTGGGTGGTGGAGCAGGCGGTGTAGAGCTGGCTTTATCAGCACAATTGAGACTACAGACGTTGCTTTCATCAAAACAGGATAACCCGGAAAGAATTAAATTCAGTTTGTTGACACAAGGGGCAGGAATTTTGTCTACCCATAATGCTAGTGTACAAAAACGATTTATGGAAGTGTTACAAACACGGAATATCGAAGTGATGCTAAATCATTCGGTTACAAAAATTGCTCAGGATTACGTCATCGCTAATGACGATAAAAAAATCAATGCTGATGCATGTATATTCGTAACCAATGCGTCTGCACCTGAATGGCCGCAGCAATCAGGGCTTGATGTAGATAGCGAAGGGTTTATAAATGTTAACGACTTTCTGCAATCCACTTCTCATTCGGATGTTTTTGCCGTAGGCGATGTGGCGTCACTCCCAGATCCACGTCCAAAGTCCGGTGTATTTGCAGTAAGACAAGGTCCAGTACTCGCTAAAAATTTAATATCAGCAGCAACCAATCAATCGTTACAGAAGTATCGTCCACAGAAAAATTTTCTTGGTCTAATAAGTACAGGCAATAAGTATGCAGTTGCTTCCCGGGGTTCATGGTCCTTACAGGGTAAATGGTTGTGGAAGGCCAAAGACTGGATTGATCGACAATTCATGGAGAAGTTTAACGAGCTTCCTGATATGGATAGTGACGAATCTCCAGATTTAGCCGCAGGAATTGCAGATGAAGACGCCATAAAGGAGTTGTCAACCCTGGCGATGCGCTGTGGTGGATGTGGCGCAAAAGTAGGAAGTGGAATACTTTCAAGAGTAATGCAGCGCTTGCCTGTTCATCAAAGAGATGATGTTTTAATTGGCAGAGATTCTCCGGATGATTCTGCCATGCTTGCAGTACCTTCTGGCAAAGTAATGGTACAGAGTATTGACTATTTCCGAGCCTTCATTGATGACGCCTATCTGTTTGGTGCCATTGCAGCGAACCATGCCTTAGGTGATTTATATGCCATGGGCGCAGAACCTCAATCAGTACTGGCATTAGCGACTGTTCCTTACGGACGCGAAAAAATAGTGGAAGAAACCCTGTATGAATTGTTAGCTGGTGCCTTAAAAACGCTGGAACCTACAGGAGCAGTACTGGTTGGCGGCCATTCTGCTGAAGGAGCGGAACTTGCATTTGGCCTGACTGTCAACGGTATTGTCGACCCGGAAAAAGTGTGGCGCAAGCAGGGATTGAAAGAAGGTGATAAATTAATACTGACAAAGCCAATAGGTACTGGAACACTGTTTGCGGCTGATATGCGGCGTAAAGCAAAAGGTCGCTGGGTGTCTAATGCGATTAATACCATGCTACTTTCAAATCTGGGTGCTGCCAGATGTCTTCAGAAATTCAATGCCACGTCGTGTACAGATGTTACAGGTTTTGGCTTGTTGGGCCACTTGGTTGAAATGACCAGAGCCTCAAACGTTGATGCAGAACTTCATATTGATGCGATACCAATTCTGGATGGTGCGAAAGATACTGTTGCTGCAGGGATATTATCTTCACTGCAACCACAAAACGTAAGGTTGCGTCGCGCGATTGATAATATAAAGCTTGCCTCCGGGCATCCGGCATATCCATTACTGTTCGATCCTCAAACTGCAGGTGGTCTGCTTGCAGGTGTTCCTGCTGACAATGTCGACGAATGTGTCACCACACTCAATGAGATCGGTTATACAACAGCATGTATTGTTGGTGAAGTGAAGTGTGCTGGTACAGAAAATGCTCCTATTAAAATAATGATCTAGGAATAAAAAATGAAAAATCAATCAGTGTTACTAAATCCCGCCATCTGGCTGTTAGCATGTTTAACATTGGGTCTTGCACCATTTTCACCTGAACCCCATGTCTGGGAGAAGCTGAAATGGGTAATTTCCGGTGCGCAGGGCATGCGTCCTGTTGACTGGTTTGATTTGCTAATGCATGGAACGCCCTGGCTAATGCTGATGGTTAGCGCTGTGTATAAACTAAAAAAATAACCGGGTTGATTTGACTGACGTGACAAATATCTTTGCGAAATTATTTCTTTTACTAATCCTGCTTTGCACATCAACTGCGCACACCGCTGAAAATTTCCCCAGGCCTGCAGGTCTGGAAGCAGATGTGAATTTTTGGGTACGTGTCTATACGGAGGTTGATACCAGAAGTGGATTTATTCATGACTCAAGAAATCTTTCCGTTGTTTATACCACTATCAGCTTAAAGGGTGGTCCTCGCTCAAACAGGAAACATATCAAACAAACCAAGGAAAAGTATATTTCTGTCTTGAACAGACTTGCTAAGGGTAAAAGAGCCAATCTGACAAAAGATGAACGTCATGTGCTGAACATGTGGGGAGGTGATTTAGCGTCTAATCAACGTCTGGCGGATGCTTCAAAAGATATCAGGTTTCAACGCGGGCAGTCAGACCGTTTCCATAAAGGTCTGGAACGTTCTGGTGAGTGGCGTGATTACATTAATAAAACTTTCCTGGATCTCGATATGCCAGTAGAGCTGGCAGTATTGCCACATGTCGAGTCATCATTTAATCCGGAAGCATATTCACATGTAGGTGCAGCGGGTATATGGCAGTTTATTCGTTCTACGGGAAAACGGTATATGCAAATAGATTACCTGATTGACCAGCGAATGGATCCATTTACATCGACCGGGGCAGCAGCCAGATTGCTAGGACACAACTATCAGTTAACCAAAAGCTGGCCATTAGCGTTAACGGCGTATAACCATGGCGTTGCCAGTATGCGTCGCGCCATTAACAAGCTGGGTACGAGAGATATTGAAGTCATTGTCAGACGTTACAAAGGACGTTCATTTGGATTTGCATCTCGAAATTTCTATGTTGCGTTTCTCGCCGCACATGAAGTGGACCGCCATCCGGAGAAATATTTCGGTACAATTCATTATGCTGAGCCTGTGGAATATGAAACTGTGAAAACAACCAGTTTTATTTATGCCAGAGATATGGCTAAATTTTTGAATATCAGTAAATCACAACTGAAGAAACATAACCGATCTCTGAGAGAAACTGTCTGGAACGACAGCAAACGTATTCCAGAAAATTATTCATTACGCATTCCTAAAGCACTATTAAAAAAACCAGCAGTTGAATTAATTGCAGCAATTCCGGCAGAATATCGTTTTAACGAACAAACACCAGATCTGATTCATCAGGTAGTGCGTGGTGACACTATTTCTGATATCGCAAAACAATATGGTTTTCGCATTAGCGAGGTGATGGCGGCAAATGGAATGAGTAGTGGTCACTACATTCGTGCAGGCCAGAAATTACGTTTACCTGTGAAAAACAAAGCAGGTTCCATTGTGATAGCCGCCAATGAAAATATTCAAACTGTTGTATCCGATAAAGCAGAACCTGCAACAGACTCCAAAGCCGGCCTGGATAAGCCGAACCTGTCTGATGTCGCAGCAGTAGAGGATCCTGTAGTAGCACACGTAGAACAGACGTCTGACGACACATCAGATAATGATGTGTCGTCAGAGCTGGATGTCGGAGTTGTGACTGAAGCAGAGCTGGAAGTGAGTGAGGAGGTTTCACTTTTAACAGATCCTGCTGACTACACAGTAAGAGACGATATGACAATTGAAGTGCAGGCTTCCGAGACTCTGGGACATTATGCGGACTGGCTGGATCTGAGAGCCAGTCGACTGCGGGAGATCAACCGTTTGAAATTTGGTACACCAGTGGTTGTTAACCATCGTCTGTTGCTGGATTTCAGTGCAGTTTCAATTGAAGAATTTGAAAACAGGCGTATTGCTTATCAAAAGGATCTTCAAGAGGAATTTTTTACGCAATATCTAATTGAGTCAACCTATCAACATACGATCAGCTCAGGAGAGTCTTTGTGGGTACTTGCTTTGCGTAAATTTAAAGTGCCTATGTGGTTACTTCGACAACATAATCCGGATGTGGATTTTAACCGTATTCGCGCAGGTGTCGTTATTGTCGTCCCCAGACTGGTTGAAGTTCAGCAACGTCAAGAGAACTCAAGGAAAGTCAGTTAAAAAGCCAGGTAATGGGGATCAAGTGACATAAATTGCCGATGACAGGTCATATTTATGATCTGTCACACAATCTGCGCATCTAATTTTATTCATACTGACACCTCGACTAACCAATATGAGACTCATGTCCAGTACCGCGTGCTAATAATATGAAAGCTATATGTATGACAATCGTAGGCTTGTTTCTATGTACACAAGCTGCCGCCTGGCAGGGATACAACCTGGATACGGGCACTGTAATCATGGTTAATACTGAAGGCAGAGACGACATCACGATGGGCAATGTTGTGTATTTTGATTACGACACAGGATTGGAAAAAATCGGCTATCTGAATATGTATGAGCAGAATATCGGGTTACTGGTTGACCTGGATTCTGGTGAGCTTATGCGTGTAAAAATGGAAGGTCGTGAATAGAATTATATAATAATAAAGTACTCGAGAAGCTACATTTAAGCCACTGATTATATTATTAATCAGTGGCTTTTTTATGACTATGTATTGAGCCGGTTTGAAATAATATCTTCTACCACGGAAGGATCGGCAAGTGTTGATGTATCACCGAGATCATCCACCTCATTGGCGGCGACTTTGCGTAGAATTCGACGCATAATTTTACCCGAGCGTGTTTTGGGTAAACCAGGTGCCCACTGGATAAAGTCTGGTTTGGCAAAAGGCCCGATTTCTTTTCTGACTAATTCTATCAACTCCTGTTTCAAGTTATCGCTGGGCTCTATACCGACCATTGTGGTGACAAAACAGTATATAGCCTGACCTTTTATGTCATGAGAACAACCCACGACCGCAGCTTCCGCTACTGCTTCGTGTAGCACTAAAGCGCTTTCAATTTCTGCAGTACCCAGACGGTGCCCGGATATATTCAGTACATCATCGACACGTCCAGTGATCCAGTAATATCCATCTTTATCCCGTCGACAGCCATCTCCGCTGAAATAGTAACCGGGGAATTGTGAAAAATAGGTGTCGATAAATCTCTGGTGATCACCGTAGACGGATCTCATTTGACCCGGCCAGGGGAATTTCATTGCTAAATTGCCCTGGCACTCTCCGCTCAACTCATTACCTTCATCATCCAGAATGACGGGTTGAACACCAAAGAAAGGTAATGTGGCTGATCCGGGTTTGAGGTCAATAGCACCAGGCAGTGGTGTAATGAGGTGACCGCCTGTTTCAGTCTGCCACCAGGTATCAACTATTGGGCAGTGACCGTTGCCCACCTTGTGGTAATACCACTCCCAGGCCTCTGGATTAATGGGTTCACCGACAGTGCCCAGTAAACGCAGACTGCTGCGACTGGTTTTTTCTAAAAATTCATTACCCAGTGCCATCAGGGCGCGAATAGCGGTTGGTGCGGTATAAAAAGATTTAACCTGATGTTTGTCTATCACTTGCCAGAACCGGCTGCCATCCGGGTAATTGGGGACACCTTCAAACATTAATGTTTGTGCACCGTTGCATAACGGCCCGTATAAAATATAGGTATGTCCTGTTACCCAGCCTACATCTGCACTGCACCAGTAAACCTCATTATCTTTATAGTCAAATACATATTTATGTGTGATGGCAGCATAGAGGAGATAACCACCTGTGGTGTGCAGTACGCCTTTTGGCTTGCCAGTAGAACCGGAGGTGTAAAGAATAAATAATGGATCCTCAGCATTCATGGGTTCTGGTGAACACTCGCTGCTCTCGGTAGCGATTAGTTCGTGATACCAGTAATCTCTGTTTTGTGTCCATGAAATTTCATTGCCAGTACGCTTGACTACGACAACAGTACTGACGTTAGGGCATGCCTGTAGTGCCTGATCTGTGTTTGCTTTAAGTGGAATCGTTTTGCCACCACGTACACCCTGATCGGCAGTAATGACCACGCGACAATCCGAGTCCAGAATTCTGTCACGAAGCGCATCTGGTGAAAATCCACCAAATACAACTGAATGTACTGCACCAATACGTGTGCAAGCGAGCATGGCGATAGCGGCTTCAGGCACCATCGGCATGTAAATACATATGCGGTCACCTTTTTGTACGCCACGTGACTTCAGAGCATTGGAAAATTTGCAGACTTCTGCATGTAACTCTGCGTAAGTGATATGTTTGTCATCATCAGGGTTATCGCCTTCCCAGATGATGGCTGTTTGCTGCGCGCGCGTTCCCAGGTGACGATCAATACAGTTGTATGAAACGTTAAGTGTTGCACCTTCAAACCAGCGTATATGACCTTTATGATAATCCCAGTCCAGGACGTTGTCCCATTTGCTGAACCAGCTAACAAACTGATCTGCCTGTGTTGCCCAAAACTTTTCCGGATCAGACACGGACTGCTCATACATGGATTGATACTGGCTGGAATTAATAAGCGCTGAAGAACTAAATGAGGCAGGAACTGGGTATCGTTTATCTTCTGACATGGTTCTATTTCTCCACGATGCTTATAACGTTTTGAGTGTTTGTCACTATATTAGTGACTATACTTAAAATAGTCACAAATTTGTTTTATCTGAGTCATAAAATACCGGTATCACCGAACTATTAAATAATGATTTAATCGTTATTCTAACTATTTTTAATAAAATTAACATTATGTGTGAGTCTTCAACGCATTCGAATAAAATTCTGCCATCAATCAATGGACAAATTGACTGGGATCGTGTTGCACCCAGTTATCATCAATATATTTTAAGTCCATATGCGCCTCAAATGTTAGAGGAAAAACACAATCAATCATGCAGAAATCTGTTGATCAACTATTTGAATAATATTCCAGCGGATGAGTTCTCTAAAAAGAGAATACTGGATTTTGGATGTGGGCCAGGTAATCTGATCCCTAGTATGGGTAAAAAGCCGGCCCGCTTGGTTGGAGTAGACAAAAGCAGAGGCTCTATCAATATTACATGTGCCATCGCACAGGAAAATGAAATAGATGCTGAATTTATTTGTGATGATATATTAAATATACGTGATGAAGCCGGGTTTGATTTAATTATTTCGTCTAATTCGATTTTGCCAGGGAGCAGGGAAGAAGTTATTGCAATATTTAAAAAGTTGCATTCATTGTTACTACCAGACGGTAAACTGCTGGCGATATTACCGTCGTTTGATACAACAATGTATCTTAATGAGCTTAGAGTGAACAATAATGAAACTGTTGACAATATTCTGGTAGATGAAGAAACACTTGCATATGCTGATGACGGTCATCATTTGCAGTGTTATCACACGCCACAGTCGATTCGAAATGAAACCTCTTTGTCTGGGCTGAAGCTAATTGCCGATTTGAGAAAAGTCTATTATCCCTGGGAATTATGCCGGCAATTCGGCTACGGATATTATCCTCAATCCAAAGAGGAAATCTGGGACTGGTTTATGGTGGCAGAAAAAGCGACGTTATAAGTTTTTTACTGCTTCAAGTACCTCTGCAACATGGCCGTCGACTTTGACTTTTCGCCATTCATTTCTTAACACGCCTTTGTCATCTATCAGGAAAGTGCTTCTTTCAATTCCCATCACTTTTTTTCCATACATGTTCTTTTCTTTGATGACGTCAAATTGTCTGCATAATTTCTCTTCACTATCTGATAACAGATCGAAGCTGAAATCCAGTTTTGATTTGAAATTTTCATGAGACTTGATGCTGTCGCGGGAAACACCAAGTATGACTGTGTTGAGTTTAGTAAATTTTTTCGTGTTATCGCGGAAATTCTCTGATTCTTTCGTGCACCCAGGTGTGTTATCTTTTGGGTAAAAATAGAGCACAATATTTTTCCCCTTAAGTTCTGACAGGCTTTGTGTTTTATCGCCAGTTGAAGGGAGTTGGAAATTTGTTACTTTACTTCCGATTTTTAAGGCTGCCAAAACTTTCTGTCTCCTGAATGCAGGTGCATTATGTTTAAATTATTTGTTATTCTGTTGAGAGCTTGTATCGATTAAGTATATTTAAAAATGAATTTACTTAAAAGCATAATTATTACTATTATTGTCTGTGGCTGCTCTGCGCCAGTTAAAAACTACACAAACAAACTACAGGTCAACAGTGCAAGCTATAAGTTTATCGATGAAATTTTTGGATCAGATCTTGAACAATTACCTCAGCTGAAAATACCAGTGTGGGTAAAGCTTCCTGATGCCACGAAATTTCAGGCACCATACCCTGCAATAGTACTGCTGCATAGCTCATGGGGATTAAGTTCGCAGGAGAGTTATTATTCTGAAGTGTTTGCTGAAATGGGTATAGCCACTTATGTAGTAGATAGTTTTTCACCTCGTGGCGTAGGAAAAACATCAGAAGATCAGTCGCTGGTTTCCAGTGCTTCCATGATTAAAGATGCTTATCAGGTGCTCAGTTATCTACAGAATTTACCGGAAATTAATAACCGGAAAGTGGCTGTGATGGGGTTTTCCAAGGGGGGTATTGCTGCATTGTATTCGTCATTAAATGAAATTCGCAATGTGGTAAGTGATGATCAGGATGCACTGTTTGCAGCTCATATAGCGTACTATCCATGGTGTGGTATTCGCTTGCAAAACATGAAAACAACTTCTGTGCCTATCTTGATTCAAGGTGGAAAAAAAGACGTAATCACTCCTGCAAACATGTGTCTTCAACTGATTGAGCAGGAGTTTAGTCTTGAAGATAAATTGCAGATCAGTGTTGAAATACATGAAAATGCCAGACATGCATTTGACCACCCCATGTTATCAAGAATCCCGATTCCTATTTCCCTGAATGCACAGGTTCCCGGTTTATGTGAAATACACGAAAATGAACAAGGGAAATTTATTGAAACTCATAAAGGTATAGAAGTAAGCAGTGCTAACATTAAGACAGTGCTGGAAGATTGCAGTACTTTTAATGGCATTGCTGGTTACGACAAAGAATCAACACAGGCAGCACTATCTGTTACAAAACAGTTTATTATAAATCATCTTCTGCAATAAACCCCATGATCCATATGATACCTAAAGTCTTGTACGCCACACTCTTCGTTTGTTTTACGTCTGTTTCATTTGCTCAAAACCAGCAGGACGCAAGAAGACATATTGAAAGCGTCGCAAAGTCGAAAATTGAGTTTAACCCAGACAGGGTTTTAGTGTGTTCACAGCACGGGTGCAAAAAAATTAGTCAGGTATCTATTGATAAGGCAACATGGGGTGAGATAACCAGTCGATTTAATACACCCAATCTTGCCGCTGCCACTGAAAGGGCGCTATTGGCTGAATATATTGCAGATGTGGAAAAAGTGATGGGAAGAAAAACCCATACTAATTTTGATGTCGGGGGAACATTTAATGCCTACTTTACTAAACAAAATATAGACAGCAATCAGATGGATTGTATCGATGAGTCTACTAATACATTGAGCTATCTAAAGATGCTGGAGGTGGAGCATAAAATCAAGTCACATGAAATTGTCGGGCTTGTATCCCGTGGTGGTTTACTGGCCGGGTATCCGCATACTGCAGTACTCATTGAAGAGTTTGGCAGTAACGAGAAATATGTAGTCGATTCCTGGTTTTATAATAATGGCAGACCTGCTGTGATACTGCCTTATAAAACATGGAAAATAGGCTGGATTCCAAATTAAGGTATTTGTATGAGTGTATCCCGAAGGATGTCTGATAATTCCGGGTCAAATAAAATACGTGTGCGTTCTTCCATGACTTGAGTGACGTCTCCACAGTGGTAACGGTTTTTCTGGAATTTCTTAACAAATAGTTTTTTATCAGCGGGTGATAAAGAATTAAACTGGTCTTCGCCTGATCGAAAATTCTGGTTTAACTGTTGGATTTCATTTTCAATGGCACTTTTGTACAGTAAAGCGGAGTCTTTATTTGTTACTTTTTCCAGGAGAATGCGCAGTTCTTTATATTCTTCAGCAAAACTGTTGTCAGTATCAAGAAATGAAGCCGCAGACAAACCAGTCATGTGAAGAAAGCAGACAAATGAAATTATAAATAAAATTGGTGTTTTCATGGTGTTTCAACAGTTTATGTTCTCTGCTTATGGTAATAGTTGGATATAAATACTTGTGGAAGGTTCAGATAAAACAAGTCATTTTGGGTGATGCCTAGCGCTGTGCTATCCACTGTTGTATATCTATTTCCGGTAACGCGTTCCAGGCAGTATGCTGGCATGACTGCTGTGTGAACCTTGCTAGTAATAACATGTATTTTTCTCGAGTCATTGTGCTGCCACCCAATGAGGCCAAGTGCGCCGATGGAAGTTGAGTGTCAATGATATTGTAACCCCATGTGTCAAGATAGGCAGACAGGTACAACAAAGCAGCTTTGGAGGCATCTGTTTCCCTGCTGAACATGGATTCACCAAAAAATATAGTACCAATCGAAATCCCGTATATACCACCTATTAACTCGCCAGATTCACGGCACACTTCCAGAGAATGCGCGTAATTTAATTTATGCAGATAAGTGTATGCCTGTAGCATGTCATTTGTTATCCATGTGCCTCGGGAATTACTGCGAGGTTCAGCGCAAGCTTTCATAACATCTGTAAATGACCTGTCAAAAGATATTTTCCAGCGTTGTCTTCTTATGCTGCGTAATAAGCTTTTATGGGCAATAAAATCTTTAGGATATAAAACGCCACGTGGATCAGGTGACCACCAGAGTATAGGTTGGTCTTCTTCATACCATGGGAATAGTCCTTCATGATAGGCGCGCAATAATCTTGTTGGCGACAGATCACCACCGGCAGCAACTAAGCCTTCAGGCTCTTTTAAAGCAGACTCTGCATGAGGGAAGGGGGCGTAAGGGTCGTGTGGGTCCAGCCACGGCAGGTTAATGTCTTTCATTTTGATCAGCGATATGGTGACAAACTGAGTAATTCCTGACATTGATCGCGCATTGCACGTTGCTCGCGCTCACAGAATGTATAAATGGGTTGCTGAAATTCCTGATTGCTTACCCAGTGTGCCGACCAGGTTTTAGTAGGCAGAAAGCCGCGTGTTATTTTATGTTCACCTTGTGCGCCAGGTTCAAAGGTCTGTAATTTATTCTGTATGCAGAATTCAATACCCTGGTAAAAACAGGTTTCAAAATGCAGGCTTTTATATTCTTTCTGACATCCCCAGAAACGCCCGTACAGTGTAGTGTCGCCACGCAGGGTGATGGCACATGCAATATATTCATTTTCAAGTAGTGCAAACATAAATACGACTTGATGTCCCATGGTCTGGCAGATCTCCTTGAAAAAGTTAACGTTTAATGTGGGTACTCCAGACTTTCTGTCAAAAGTATCCTCATAAAAGCGCTGGGCAATTTCAATTTGCTGTTCGCTTGCATCGTTACCCTGAATGATATTAACAACAATTTTTTGTTCTTCAACCATGCGTCGCTCACGTTTTACCTTTTTACGCTTGCGAGAAACAAAAGTGGAAAGAAAATCATCAAAACTGGTGTAATTATGATTTTTCCAGTGATACTGACAACCCAGCCGTAACTGTAAATCATTATTTGAGCAGATTTGCGTGTCCTCGGCGTTAGTGAACAGCCAATGCATTCCACTCATATTCAATTTTTCTGCAACCCTGATGATTTGTCTGACCATCATTGATTTGATGGCAGGCTCTTTTGATAGCAATCGTGCGCCGGTCACAGGATTGTATGGAATTGAAGACACCAGCTTTGGATAATATTTTATGCCTGCCTGTTCATAGGCGGATGCCCACGACCAGTCAAATACAAATTCACCATAAGAATTGGTTTTGATATATAAAGGGCACAGGCCGACTAGTTGCCCGATGCTGTCCCGCACAGACAAGTGATAAGGGAACCAGCCAAACTGTTCTCCTACACACTGATGATTTTCCAGCGCAGCCAGGAATTCGTAACGAATAAAAGGGTCGGCTGTTCCAGACAGAGAATTCCACTCGTGGGCAGGGATTTCACTAATAGAAGGGTGAAAGCAAAGCGCGAGTGCCTTGCTTTCTTCATCGCTCATGAAAGGGTAAACGCGTAATGATTAAATTATTTGGTATCCAGTTGATCCAGATATCGTTCGGCATCAAGTGCTGCCATACAACCGGTGCCTGCTGAGGTGATAGCTTGTCGGTAAACATGGTCCATGACATCGCCCGCTGCAAATACACCTTCAGCACTCGTGGCGGTTGCATTGCCCGATAAACCACTTTGTACTTTGATATATCCACCTTCCATGTCTAGCTGACCTTCAAAAATACCCGTATTAGGCTTATGTCCGATAGCAATAAACACACCTTTCAGGTCAATCTCCTGTGTGGAATCATCTTTAGTACTCTTGATACGCATTCCGGTCACACCAGAACTGTCACCAAGTACTTCATCCAGTGTGTGATTCCAGGCAATGGTAATATTGCCGTTCTTTTCACGCTCAAATAATTTATCCTGAAGAATTTTTTCCGAACGAAGGCTGTCTCTTCTATGCACGAGAGTCACACTGGAGGCAATGTTCGATAAATATAATGCCTCTTCCACTGCAGTATTACCTCCGCCAATGACGGCGACATCCTGCTGTTTGTAGAAAAAACCATCACAGGTGGCACATGCGGATACGCCTTTACCTTTAAAAGCCTCTTCAGAGTCCAGACCCAAATACATGGCTGATGCACCCGTGGCAATTATCAAGGCATCGCAGGTGTATTTGCCATTGATGTCGCCATTGAGCGTGTATGGTTTTTTGCTGAAATCGACAGACTGAATATGGTCAAAAATAACTTCAGTCCCATAGCGTTCAACATGGGCCAGCATACGCTGCATTAGATCAGGTCCCTGTAATCCTTCTACGTCGCCGGGCCAGTTATCCACTTCCGTTGTGGTCATCAGCTGACCGCCTTGTTCCAGGCCGGTAATAATGACTGGATTCAGGTTGGCACGAGCAGCGTAGACGCCTGCGGTATAACCTGCAGGTCCTGAACCCAATATAATCAGCTTGTGATGTCGACTGTCGCTCATTGACATTAAATCTCCATGTTTTGATGTGATAAATGTGTGAATAAATACACTCGTAATTTCGAGACGTATCTTACGTAGCTCTTATAGTGGGGGCAAATATAAGTAAACCAAGCGATATTTAGATTAACCTGTGATTTCGCAAGGTTGTTTTAAATTTAGACTTGACAAGAAAGAATAAAAAATCAATGATTTAGATACTATTGTTGACCTATATACTTAGAAAGTGGCACAAGCAACGCTAAAACGAGCAAAACGAACGTCAGAATATCGATTGAATCTGGGTCATGGCCTGCGCGAAAGTGCCCTGGTGGTACTTGTGGCTGTGGGAGTCTACCTGCTGATGGCACTCATCAGCTTTGACCGAACCGATCCAGGCTGGTCTGTCAGTGGATCCGGTGGTGAAATCTCAAATATGGGAGGTTCTGCAGGCGCATTTTTTGCTGATCTGTTTTTATTCCTGTTTGGCTATCTGGCCTATCTGGCGCCATTTATGGTGGCATACAGCGGATGGCTACTCTATCGCGAAGTCAACGACAAGGGACAGGCGGATTACCATATTCTGGGTATACGCTGGGGAGGCTTCCTGCTTACTCTGGTGGCAGGCTGCGGATTGTCCTCATTACACTTTGACCAGGGTTTTCTTCCCTCAGATGCGGGCGGTGTACTGGGTAACCTGGTCGCCAGTGCGTTTGTGCTGGCATTCAGTTATGTAGGGACGACACTATTATTACTTGCATTGTTTTTTGCCGGTATCACCATATTTACCAGCCTGTCATGGCTAAAAGTGATTGATAGCACAGGTAAAATGACCGTAATGTTCTATGAATACATATGTCGTCAAACTGGCATATTAATAGAAGCTTATCAGGCGCGTCGTGAGAAATCCGGGGTTGAAGAACAGCGTGCGGTTAAGAAAAAGCGTGTAGAAGAAAAAATTAAAACTCACAGAAAGCCGCGCATAGAACCTACTATCGGGCAGGCACCCGTGAGTGAGCGTGTACAAAGAGAAAAGCAGATCCCGTTATTTTCCGGTAAATCTTCTGGTGAGCTACCACCATTAACCATGCTGGATCCTGCGCAGGAGCAAACGGCAGGTTATTCAGATAAGGCATTAGAAGCGTTATCGCGTCAGGTTGAACTGAAGTTGCTGGACTTTGGTGTTGAAGCCGAAGTGAGTGATGTACACCCTGGACCTATCGTGACACGCTTTGAATTACTACTTGCTCCAGGGCTAAAAGTCAGCAAAGTGACAGCGCTGGCGAAAGATCTCGCACGCGCCTTATCAGTGGTGAGCGTACGTATTGTAGAAGTGATACCCGGCAAACCTTCGGTAGGTCTGGAAATTCCTAATGAACAACGGGAAATGATCAGCCTGAGTGAGATTTTGCAATCGAGTGAGTACGATGAAGCACAATCACCTCTCACGCTTGGTTTAGGCAAAGATATAAGTGGCAATCCTATTGTTGTGAATCTGGCTGCAATGCCACATTTACTAGTGGCAGGGACAACCGGTTCAGGTAAGTCTGTTGGTGTAAACGCGATGCTGCTAAGTCTTTTATATAAAGCTTCACCAGCAGATGTTCGTATGATTCTGATTGACCCTAAAATGCTGGAACTCAGTGTTTATGAAGGTATTCCACATTTGTTGACTCCGGTAGTGACAGACATGAAAGAAGCCTCAAATGCACTGCGCTGGTGTGTGGCTGAAATGGAACGGCGATATAAACTTATGTCTGCATTGGGCGTGAGAAATCTTGCGGGTTATAACACGAAGGTTGAAGAAGCTATCAGTAATGGAGAGCCGATTCTGGATCCTTTATTTAATCCTGATGATCAGCTATCCGAAAACGTGACTGCTGATGAGTTAGCCAAGCTGCCAGTGATCGTTATTGTCGTGGACGAGTTTGCCGACATGATGATGGTAGTTGGTAAAAAAGTAGAAGAGCTGATTGCCAGATTAGCGCAAAAAGCACGTGCAGCAGGGGTACATTTAATTCTTGCTACGCAGAGACCTTCGGTAGATGTGATCACCGGATTAATTAAAGCCAATATTCCTACCCGCATTGCATATCAGGTATCGTCTAAAGTGGATTCAAGAACGATTCTGGATCAAATGGGTGCGGAACAATTACTCGGTCATGGTGACATGCTGTACCTGCCACCCGGTACCTCTCTTCCTGAGCGGGTTCACGGTGCATTTGTTTCAGATCAGGAAGTCCATAAAGTCTGTGATTACCTGCGCGAGAAAAGTGAACCTGACTATCTGGAAGAAATTATTCAGGATCCAGGCTCGGGCGCGGAATCAATCCCGGGTTTAGAGCCTATACAGAGTAGCGGTGACGATGATGACCCGTTGTACGATCAGGCTGTCGCCATCGTAACGGAAACGCGTAAAGCATCTATTTCATATGTGCAGAGACGCCTGAAAGTCGGCTATAACCGGGCTGCACGCATGATCGAAGAAATGGAAAGCAGTGGTGTCGTGTCGCAAGTTCAGTCTAATGGGACACGGGAAGTGCTGGCACCGCCCGCACCGAACTAAATAGTGTTATAACGTTCTAAATTAAACACTTTCACCTGGCTGAATTCTATGCGCATTTGCGGCATTATCCTTTTATTGATTTCTTTAATCTTTACTTCAACACAGTGTCTGGCGCAGACGACAGAGCAAAAACTGTTCGAATCCCTGCGTACGCTAAGCAGCCTGAAAGCCAATTTCTTTCAGCAGGTGGTCGATTCGAAAGGAGAAGTCACACAGGAAGCAAAGGGCACATTTGAACTAAAGAAGCCGGGCAGGTTTCGCTGGCACTATGATGAACCTCTTTCCCAGCAGATCATTGCAGATGGCAAAAATTTATGGCTGTTTGATATAGAGCTGGCACAGGCAACGGTTCAGCCCATTGAGCAGGCATTAGGCAGTGCACCTATTATTTTATTAACCGATTTAAAACCACTGTCAGACGATTTCGAAATTCGTGAAATGCCAGCGTCTTTTGGTCTGGACTGGGTAGCGTTAGTGCCAAAAATACAGGATACAGAATTTTACCGAATTGAGATTGGTATGGATGGCGATATCATCAGGGAGATGAGGTTACATGATCACTTCGATCAAAAAACCATAATTCGTTTTTCTGAAGTCACTGTTTCAGCTAATTTGCCTGATGCACGATTTAATTTTTCCATTCCCGAAGGTGTTGATGTCATTGGGTCGCCGCGCTAACGTAGCGGCATGTCTTCGACCACAGATCTATTCTCATCAGATTCAGAACTACAGTATCGGCCACTGGCTGACCGGATGCGTCCGCAGACAGTGGATGAATTTGTTGGGCAGCCACACCTGCTTAAAGACAATTCTCCTCTGCGTGTAGCCATAGATTCTGGCAGACCTCATTCCATGGTGTTGTGGGGCCCGCCAGGCACCGGTAAAACCACTATCGCGCATCTTATTTCCATACACTGTAAAGTCCCGTTTATTTCCATCTCAGCAGTGCTGAGTGGAGTTAAGGAAATAAGGGCAGCGATTGAGCAGGCAAAACAGTATCAGGCAGAACAATACCCGACAACAGTCCTGTTTGTTGATGAAGTCCACCGCTTTAATAAATCGCAGCAAGATGCATTTTTGCCTCATATAGAAAACGGGACTATCTGTTTCATAGGTGCGACGACTGAAAATCCATCTTTTGAACTGAATAATGCGCTGCTTTCACGAGTGCGGACCTATGTGCTAAAACGACTTGAGGTAAAAGATATTAGTGAATGTATTGTTGATGCGCTGAATAATACTGAACGAGGCCTGGCTGATCAGAAAATTGATATTGATGAAGCGCTCATTGAGACACTAGCCACCGCAGCCGATGGTGATGCCAGACGAGCCTTAACGCTACTGGAAGTTGCCAGTGATTTAGCGAAAGAGCATCAACATGGTAAAACTATCGATCAGGAAGTCATCGAACAAGTCACGCAAACAAGCCTTAGGCGTTTCGACAATAAAGGTGAATATTTTTATGATTTAATTTCCGCGCTGCATAAATCAGTGCGCGGCACCGATCCGGATGCAGCGCTTTACTGGTACTGTCGAATGCTGGACGGCGGATGTGATCCTGTCTATATTGCGAGACGGGTTGTGCGAATCGCATCTGAGGATATTGGCAACGCAGATCCCAGAGGACTACAGATTGCATTAAATGCCTGGGATACATTTACCCGTCTGGGCAGCCCCGAAGGTGAACTCGCCATTGCTCACGCCATTGTATTTTTGGCATGTGCACCAAAGAGTAATGCGGTTTATATGGCGTATAATCAGGCAATGAGCGATGCCAGAAGTAAAGGTACACTGGAAGTGCCCATGCATCTTCGTAATGCACCGACCAAATTAATGAAAGATTTGGATTACGGAAAAGATTACCGTTATGCTCATAATGAGGAAGATGGATTCGCCAGTGGCGAAAACTATTTTCCGGATGAGCTTTGTGGTACAAGATATTACTCGCCAGTCGAGCGGGGTCTAGAGATTAAAATCAAAGAAATGTTGCAAAGATTACGCAGTAAAAACCAAGGAAACCAAAGGTAAAGATATGTCAGATGAGCTTAAGCTTTCGAAGGAATTTATTGATAATGTGATGAAGGTAGTAATGACTACCGACAGCCGTGCCAAAGACCCGTTTGTGGGCAGTCAGTATCTGGCCGCGATTGTTGGCTATGTCGTCGGCACTTCGTCAATACCGAGTCAGGAAAAGAAAGAAATTATGGATGAGTTGAGCTCTTTTATGCATCATGTTTATCAGGACGTGTCACAGCAGCCGCAACAGCAGCAACCCCAGTCAGCACCCGTCGCTCCTCCAGGCAGTGCCTTTGGTATCTGGAAGCCGGGAGACTCATGATTTCTATATTGATCTTGTTGATTCAGTCAGTATAATTTTCACATAGAACTTCATTAAACAAACACACAAGGGCATTAAGATGGACGAAGAAGCGATTAAAACAGTGATTACAGTGGTCATTATGTCAATTCCAATTGTTGTTATTGCCGTGGCAGTGATGGACAGATTTTTATTCTGATCAGACTGTTTAAGGGAATTAAAAAAGCCGCATTTAGTGCGGCTTTTTTGTTTTTAAACAATTAGTTAAATAATTATATTAAAGTAAATTCTAGTCCCTTCTAAGCCGGTCTGACACAGCAATGGGGGTGGGGAACCTGAGTACGACCAGGTAGGACGAAAGCACGAAAGTGATAATTGTCGATACGTGAATCAAATAAGCGGCCTTCTCGCCAATGACACTCACATTGAGCGCAAGTGCACCCAGCAGAATCGAGAACTCACTCAGCTGGCCAATTCGGTAACCAATTTCGTTAGCAACTTTAGCATCTTCCTGTCCCAGACTGGTCAGTAAAAACCTGAATGTAATTGGTTTAATCAGCATTACCAGTCCTGCAATAATCAGTGCAGGAACTATTACCTGCGAAAGTATATCCAGTTGAAAACTGGCACCAATGGCAAAAAAGAAAATGATTAAAAAGAAATCACGCAGTGGCTTAAGACTCTCTGCTATGAATAATGCAATAGGACTGGTAGCAATCGACACTCCCGCAATGAATGCTCCAATTTCGTGAGACAAGCCGACATAGGCAGCAAGTTCAGAAATGCCCAGGCACCAGCCGATTGCCACCAGGAAAACGTATTCCAGAATTTTATCAAATTTTCTAAAAAGATAGGACAATACATATTTGGAAAAATAGAATGTGAAAGCAATCAATATGGGTAATGAAATAATTAATTTAATCAAGTCATTGGCACCCGCCTGGCTGGTATCCGCACGAGAGTGAAGGAATAACAGCATGATGATAGCTATTAAATCCTGAAGTAATAAAATACTTACAATGACTTCACCGGTATGTCGGTGGTGCAATACAGTGGTAGGCAATAATTTCAAACCAATAATCGTGCTGGAAAAAACCATGCTGCCGGCAATGACCATGCATTCAACGGGTTTGAAGCCCATCGCGTATGAAGCAATATACCCAACAACAGCAAATACTCCCGAGGATACCAGTGTTAGTAAAGTGGCATCTTTAAGTAAGCTGACTAATTTATTGGGATTTAAGCTTAAACCCAAAAGAAACAATAGAAACATAATGCCAATGTCAGCGACCTGCTGAATGAAATCGTGGTTTTGTACAACACCAAGTCCTGAAGGACCGAGTAAAACACCCAGGGCAATATAGGCGATCAATAATGTCTGGCGCGCATATAACGCAAGTGTTGCCAGTACTGCGGCACCAGAAAAGATAACAAATATTGTAAATATGATTTCGTCTGAATGATTCATTAAAGTGATTATTTAATCAGTTACTTTTACCAGATCCAGCCAGTGTTTTACCGGAATAGGAGAGTCTTTCTGTAAATGCAGTATGCAACCTATATTGGCGCTGGCGATAATATCGGGTTGTGACTTTTTAATTTGGGTAATTTTATTGATCCGTAACTGGGAAGCAAGCTTGGGTTGCAATAATGAATACGTTCCGGCAGAACCACAACATAGATGGCTGTCTTTAAAAGTTGCCAGCTGATAGCCGGCCTGGCGTAATATAACTTCCACGACATTGACAATTTTTTGATTATGCTGAAGTGTGCATGGCGGATGGAAAGCCACAGTGAGAGGTGTATCCAGGCTGGCTGTAAATTTTTGCCTCGCTAAAAATTCACTGGCATCTTTCGTTAAATCAGAAATAACTTTGGCTTTATGTGAATATGCATCGTCATTTTTTAGCAGTCGATAGTAATCTTTAACCATGCTCCCGCAGCCGCTGGCACTCATGATAATGGCACTGCATCCACTTTCGATATCAGGCCACCAGCTATCAATATTTTTCTTTATCATGTCAAGTGATTTTCCTGGCTGACCATTATGATGTTGAATGGCACCGCAGCAATGAACACTATTTGATGTCACGACCTTAACATTCAAAGTAGAGAGTATGTTGGTCAAAACGCGGTTAATATCAGGAGAAATGACTGACTGAACGCATCCATCAAGCAGAATAACTTTATTTTCGAGCTTGTTGTTAGTGTCAATGCTAACAGGAACTTTCTTTGCTGCAGGCACGGCGCCAATTAATTTGGCTAACAGGTAAACTGGTCTAAAGCGGGCAGGATAAGGAAAAATGCTACAAATCAGCCAGCGTTTGAATGATGAAAACAAACTGCGCAATTTTTTATTGTCGACAGTTTCTCTGCCAATTTCTATTAGCTCGCCATAATTAACACCTGAAGGGCAGGTGGTTTCACAGTTCATGCATGTGAGACAATTGTCTAAATGTTTCAAAGTGCTCGAAGTAGTCTGATTTCCTTCCAGCATTTCTTTGATCAAATAAATGCGTCCACGTGGGCCATCCAGTTCATTACCTGTGACTTGATGCGTTGGGCAGGTTGCATTGCAAAAACCACAGTGTACGCATTTGCGAAGTATTTCATCAGCGCGTTGACCAGTTGGTGTAGATAATAATGTTTGAGGGAGATTCGTCTGCATGATTAACACCAGGAATACATGCGACCTGGATTTAATATCCTGTTCGGATCAAATGCAGATTTCAGGTTTAAGTGCAGTTTTTTTAATTTGGGGTTTATATCGGCTAAACAGTCTTCAGGTTTTGATTTGCTCCTGAATAAGCTGCTATGCCCATTGATAGCCTGACACTGACTGATAACGTGTTCGGCATTTTCTTCAGATTTTATCCAGCGCAAGCCACCATTCCATTCAATGCATGCTTCTCCGTTAACAGAGGGCGTGGGTGCATTAGTGGGCATTATCACGCGCCACAAGGGTTGTTCGGTCTGGAAAAATTCATGTTCATGGTTTTTGATATTTTTCCAGAATGTTTCGCTGCACGATATTTTTTCTCCACCTATTTCCTGATGAAGTTTTTCGATGCTTTTTTCCAATCCTGCCATACGGACATGCAATGTGCTGTTACAGTAATATGTCGCGCTGATGGGAAGTTGTGTCTGTCTCCATGCATTCATTTTCTTTAATGCATCATCTGGTTTGACTTCCAGTGCAAGCGTGATCTCTGCTTGTGGTCTGGGAGCTACTTTGATGGATACCTGGGTTAATACACCTAATGTACCAAACGCTCCGCACATTAATCTTGATGCATCATAACCGGCCACATTTTTTATAACTTTACCGCCAAATTGCAGATGCTCGCCCATGCCATTAACAATATGTACTCCGAGTATGCAGTCTCGCAATGACCCAGCATAAGGTCGGCGCGGGCCAGATAATCCACATGCCACGGCACCACCTAGTGTCGCAGTGGGACTGAAGTATGGCGGCTCAAATGGCAATATCTGATTATTGGCAGCCAGTGTCGATTCAATTTCTGATAGTAACGTGCCATTGCGTGCTGTAATAAATAGCTCAGAGGGTTCGTAATCAATAATTCCCGCATTGCCGGAAACGTCTAGCGATTTAGCCGATATTTGATTTCCGTAAAATTTTTTACTTCCTCCGCACTGTATTTCTAATGCCTGCTTTGAGGCATTTGCTTTCTCTACGGTGGTGCGTAATGTCTGGATGAAATCAGAATCAGACATGATTAAAATCGGGGTAAATCTTTGAAAGGCATTTCTCCTGCGTGCACATGCATCGCGCCAAATTCTGCACAGCGTTGTAATGTTGGAATTACTTTTCCAGGGTTGAGTAAATGCGCAGGATCAAATGACTCTTTAATGCGCTCAAACTGATCAAGCTCTTGACGTTCGAACTGTACACACATTTGATTTAACTTTTCGATGCCAACTCCATGTTCGCCGGTAATGGTTCCACCAACACTGACACATAATTCCAGAATCTTCCCACCAATAAGTTCTGCTTTTTCCAGTTCGCCGGGGTTGTTGGCATCATACATAATCAGTGGATGTAAATTACCATCGCCGGCATGAAATACATTGGCAACGGCTAAACCAATCTGGTTTGAGTAGTTTGAAATCTCACTCAATACATGTGCCAAATGCTTGCGTGGAATTGTGCCATCCATGCATAAATAGTCTGGTGAGAGCTGACCTATGGCAGGGAATGCCGACTTGCGTCCTTTCCAGAACAGTTCCTGTTCATCGCTATCGCGTGCTATTTTTACACTCACTGCATCAAATTGTTGGCACTGGTGGATGACCTGATCAATTTCCCATTGTAATGAATCAGCGTAACCATCCAGTTCGCATAGCAAAATTGCAGCAGCATCAGTGGGGTAGCCTGCATGGCAAAAATTCTCGGCGGCATTAATGACGGCCTTATCCATCATCTCCAGTCCTGCCGGGATGACGCCGCTTGCAATGATATTGGCAACTGCGTTGCCTGCATTTTCGACATCATTAAATGCAGCCAGAATGACTTCTCTATGTGCTGGCCTTGGCAATAACTTAACCCTGGCTTCAAGCATAATCGCAAGCATGCCTTCAGAACCCGTGAGTAAAGCGAGAATGTCGTATCCCGGGTTTTCGTAGCACTCGCTGCCAACAGTGATGACTTCACCATCAATGGTAACAAAAGTGACTTCCAGTAAATTATGGATAGTAAGCCCGTATTTCAGGCAGTGCACACCGCCGGAGTTTTCGGCAATATTGCCACCAATAGTACAGGCTATTTGTGAGGAAGGGTCTGGCGCATAGTAAAGTCCAAATTCTTCTGCAGCCTCCGATATGGCTAAATTGCGTACACCTGGGCCTACGCGTGCATATTGCAGTTCATGATTGATTTCCAGAATCTGGTTGAGTCTGGATAAGTTGAGCAGAATTCCATTTGAGATGGGATGCGCGCCACCGGATAAACCAGTACCCGCGCCACGAGTCACAATCGGGATGCTTTCCTCGTTGCAAATTTTTATAATATCGATTACTTGCTGAGTGGTTTCCGGTAATAATACTGCCAGAGGCAATGACTTGTAAGCGGTGTATCCATCACACTCATACGGACGCATTGTTTCAGTAGAGGTGAGTATGTTGTGTTTTTTCAAACAGCTGGTAAATAGGGCAGGAATTTCACTTCTATTCGGCATATGCTTATAGTTTTTTCGTCCTGAATGAATTGTTGATTGAGAATACCTTAATTAACCTCAACGTGGCTATACAATGATATTAATTTGGATTGCATTAGGTGGTGGAATCGGTTCCGTACTTAGATATTTGATGTATACAAGAATCGATCAACTGCATGATTATTCATTTCCAGTCGGGATACTTGCAGTCAATGTTATCGGTTCATTTCTCATGGGCTTTCTGGCATGGACACTAACTAATCACATAACGTTGCCAGAAGAACATCGCGCAGCTATTTTAATTGGCCTACTTGGTGGTTTTACAACGTTCTCGGCGTTTTCCCACGATACTCTGCAGCATTTTATTCAGGGGCAGTATATGGCCGTATCGCTGAATATTGTGTTGAGCGTAGTACTCTGTATTATGGCGGCCGGCGCTGGATTAATCATGGCCAAGTCATTCTTAACTTAACTATTAATACGCACCTATGCTAGACCCAAAATTATTACGAAGCGATTTCGAAAATGTTGCCAGAGACCTGCAAAGAAAAGGTTTTGAACTGGATCATGCACTTTTTTCGTCTCTGGAAGAACAGCGCAAACACTTGCAGGTTGAAACACAGGAGTTACAAAGTGTTCGCAATCAGCGCTCAAAAGAAATTGGTGCGGCCAAGGGGCGTGGTGAAGATATTGCGCCCTTAAAAGCAGAAATGGATGTATTAGCCAAGACGCTTAAAGAAAAAGAATCACAATTAAATGAGCTTCAGTCGCAGCTACAGGAGTGGCTGATGGGGATTCCAAATATTCCTCATGAATCTGTTCCGCCCGGTAAAAATGAAGAAGACAATAGAGTTGAGCGAACATGGGGTGAACCGACACAATTGGGCTTTGAAGCAAAAGATCATGTTGATTTAGGTGAAGGTCTGCAGCAACTGGATTTTGAAACAGGGGCCAAGATTACGGGTTCACGTTTTGTTGTATTGCATCATGACATTGCCAGGCTGCATCGCGCATTAATTCAGTTCATGCTGGATATGCACACGAAAGCCCATGGTTACACCGAAGTCTATGTGCCGTATATGGTGAATGCCGATAGTTTGCATGGCACAGGACAGCTGCCTAAATTTAAAGAAGACTTATTCAAAATTGACACTGACAGTGATTATTATTTAATTCCGACAGCAGAAGTACCTGTTACAAATATCTGGCGAAATGAAATTGCGAACATTGAAAAACTGCCCATAAAATATGTTTGTCATACCCCTTGTTTCAGGTCTGAAGCGGGTTCCTATGGTAAAGATACCCGTGGTCTGATTCGACAACACCAATTTGAGAAAGTGGAACTTGTTCAGCTTGTTCACCCGGACAATTCCTGGCAGGCATTAGAAGAATTGACGGGTCATGCTGAGGCCGTATTACAGACACTGGATTTGCCCTATCGATTAGTGACATTGTGTGGAGGTGACCTGGGTTTCTCTGCGGCAAAGACTTATGATCTTGAAGTATGGTTACCCGCACAGAATTGCTATCGTGAAATTTCATCCTGCAGTAATTTTCTGGATTTTCAGGCGCGACGCATGAAAGCGAGATGGAAAGATAAAGATAGCAAGCCGCAGTTATTACATACACTGAATGGTTCGGGGCTGGCAGTCGGCAGGACTTTAGTTGCTATCCTTGAAAACTATCAAAATGAAGATGGTACGGTACGTATTCCCAAGGCGCTTGTGGGATACATGGGTGGAATTACAGAACTGGAACCCATTAAATAAAGGGTAGGCATAAAAAAAGCCTGCACGGGTTGGGGCGCGCAGGCTTTAAACTCATACTAGGTACGAGTTTTGGGGACTCAGTATTGTTGGTTGCTGCTTGTACGGCCTTATTATCGGTTTGATCGCGCAGAAGCTTAGCTATGGTGAACAATAGTACAATATATTACATGTGTAAACCTATGTAAAACACTGTTATTTATAAAGATAGTTGTTTTGTTAAATTATTAACCACATTTTGTCTATGCTTTGTCTAATACAATGCACAGGCTACCTATATTTTTACTAATACAACAAGAACTACGTAATGCAAAAAGTCGCAGAACTTAAACAACGTTTTCCACATGCTGGAAAAGTAGAATGGATAGGCTTGCGAACCCATAGAGGTGCTGAGATCGAGGAAAAATCTTCCATCCAGGCGATTACTGATCATGGGTTAGATGGGGACAAGGCGGGAAAAAGGCCTGGGGGCAAGCGCCAGGTAACGCTAATTCAGGCGGAGTACATCGAGGTGATTCGTTCTCTGATGCCGCAAGCCAATATAAATCTTGCTGATTTGCGTCGCAACATTGCCGTATCCGGGCTGAACCTCAATGCATTAAAAGACTGTACGATTCGAATTGGATTATCAACATTTGAAATCACAGGATTCTGTCATCCATGCAGTAAACTGGAGTCACAACTCGGTGAGGGGGTATTCAATGCCTTGCGTGGACACGGAGGCCTTACTGCCAAAGTCATTGATGGTGGGCTAATCCAGTTAGGTGATGAAATTAAGGTATTAAAGGTTGGTTAACCATTTTCACGTAAGCATTTCCAGGCAAGCCAGCACCACGCAATAATGAAGGATGTACCACCAAATGGCGTGATCATTCCTAGCCAGGTCATACCCGTGGTACTCAGAACATATAAACTTCCACAAAATAATACAATGCCAAGATTCATTAGCCCGGCAATTGCTGAATAATTAGCTTGAGGAGTATTTTTTGCAATCAGGCCGACAAGAATTAACCCTAATGCATGCCAGAAATGGAAGTCAGCCGCCGTGTTGAATACCTGTATGCTACGTTCACTTAAATGCTTCTCAAGCCCATGTGCTGCAAATGCGCCCAGTGCTATGGCTAAGGCGGCATTGAAACTGCCGACAGAAATTATTACATTGTGTTTCATAAAGTTTATTTTTCGTTACTAACTGGAGAGTATAGTGCCTACATTTGATATTGTCTCTGAAGTCGACACACATGAGTTATCTAACGCCATCGATCAGGCAAATCGAGAAATAGGTAACCGATTTGATTTTAAAGGCAGCAATGCCAAAATCACACTTAAAGATGACGTGGTGTCAATGGAAGCTGAAGTGGAGTTTCAGATTAAACAAATCTATGACGTGGTAACACAGAAGATGGCTAAACGCGGGATTGATCTGAATTGTGTAAGTAAGGGCAAATTAATAGAAGCCAATAAACGTGCTACACAGGATATCACGATCAATCAGGGTATCAGTTCTGATATAGCCAAGAAAATTACCAAGCTTATAAAAGAAAGCAAAATGAAAGTGCAGGCACAGATTCAAGGTGAAAAAGTACGCGTGACAGGCAAGAAGAGAGATGACTTGCAACAGGCAATGCAGTTATTACGCGAACAGGAACTCGGTGTGCCGCTACAATTCGATAACTTTAGAGATTAACTTACTGGCCGACCAACCAGATAAGAAGTATTACAAATCCAATAACGCCAAGTAACGGCAGTAACACCGCATTCCAGTCACCTGACTCAGCTTTTGGACTATTTAAAAACATCTGTTTGGCACGCGGAAACAGAAACACCAGCATTAAAATCAAGAATATTGCGCTGGCAATTTGTATTCCATCCATACTGTATACCTCTTAAAATAAAAAAGCCCACTGATGACTCAGCGGGCTTATGTTTTATTAACTGTGTCAGTGATTAATCATCGCCACCAAATATCCCCAGAATGTGTAACAGACTGACGAAGATATTATAAAGACTCAGATATAAAGAGACAGTTGCATTGACGTAATTAGTCTCGCCACCATTAATAATACGGCTGGTATCAAACAATATAAAGCCGCTCATAATTAATATAATCGCAGACGATAACGCAAGAGACAGTGCCGGGATCTGTAGAAACAGGTTGGCAACCATGGCGAGTATCGCAATGATAAGTCCTACCATGAGAAATCCACCCATGAAGCTAAAGTCACGCTTTGTTGTTAAAACATAGCCTGAAAGTGCCAGGAAGATAATGCCTGTTCCACCTAGTGATGTGGCAATCAGCTCAGGTCCATTAGATAAGGCTAGGTAGTGATTAAGAATGGGGCCAAGGCCAAACCCTAAAAGACCGGTGATAGCAAATACAACACCAATTCCTGCTGATGAATTCGCAGTACGCGGTAACACGAACCAGATTAAACCCATTGCACCAAAAGAACATACCAAAGATACAACATGACTGACATGAAGCATCATTGAGATACCTGCTGTTAGTGCACTAAACAGGAGGGTGAATGAAAGTAGCAGATATGTATTTCTAAGTACCTTATTGATACTTACTGCTGATGTAGTTGAAATCGACGGATTAAAATTGTTCATTCAAAAGCCTCAATAGTGAGAATTAGTTAATTAAAAAGTATATTAAAGTAGTACCAAGTTTACTACATGTGCAACCACATTATCGGCAATTGCTCGATTATATACACTAATATAGTGACAAAATTTCTAATTTCAAGTTGCAGTCAGCGTATCACCAATTGCCAGTATATTTACTGTTGTTATTATCCATTCTGACCACATTTTTGGGTTGTGCGGATAGCACACAAATAAATCTATTCCAGGCATTAGGCTGTTGATTTATGGTCAATATGTGGTCGAAATAGGGGCTTCACACTACTTCGTCAAACAATAGGTCAATTATGGGTAGCCCGGAGGAAAGGCATATGGTAAAAAGCCTCTTCCAGTAAGCAGTGCTGATTTTTGCCCACAGTTATCAATAGCTTACTTACTAGTTATTTAGACCAGATACGGAGAGGTGGCAGAGTGGTCGAATGCGGCGGTCTTGAAAACCGTTGACGGGTTAAACCGTCCGGGGGTTCGAATCCCTCCCTCTCCGCCACACAGTCTTGTCTCTACCCAGAGATACTTTATTAATATCTAAATCGTTAGAAATTTCAGTCATTTGCGTGGATGCCGTGAGGGCAATTGAGTCCGCAAGCCGTCCCATCTGCGCCTTTATATCTAATTAACTATGAAATGTCTCAGATCGAGAATTGGCGAGTCACGTTTGAGTCCTAAATTTCAGTAAATCCAAGGTATTTTCGCTGTTTTTTCCAGTCTAAGGGGAAGCCATTACGTAATGTTGTCATGGTTAGTTGCGGTGGAAGATGCCCTTCAAAGATAGAGACAATAATATCGGGCGCAAGAAAAGCCAATCGCAGTCGCCGCGTGACGTAGGAGCGATCCAGGTATTCTTTCGTTGCAATGTTCTGGATCGAGACGACATCTCCATTCAACAATTGCTCGTTCCACATCAATGCCTGAGTTAATCCTTGTTGAATTGATTTTAATGTTGAAGGATCAATCGCCTGGTCTTCATAACTTGGCATGATGATTTTCATTTCCATGCCACAACGACGCAGATGTATGGGGATCTCGATTTTATGTGTTTCATCACTTAAATGATTTATCTCTAATAATCGTCCGAGTCCGGCCAGTTTTAATTGAATAGAAATGTGGGTTTGACTTACCATAATTTTTTCAATGAACTGTTGCAGCCATTGAATGTGTTGTGAAGGAGCATTGTTCTTCCAATTCGATGCCAATACCTCTGCTTTCTTGATGAACATTTGCTGTGTAAGAGCATCTTTTAAAAAGGTTTTAAATAATGAGGTGAGTTGTTTGGGTGATTGCAGTAACTTTAATAATGCTTCAATGACAGGGTGTTCAATTTCCCGTGCAGCGATTCGAATCACACTGCCACCCTTGCTGTCGCAATAATGTAACAAGGCTTGGCTGACATAATAACGATAACGCCGATTCTTTTTGGTGGCATGAGACGGACTCATGGCATTACCTTGATCATCGAAAAGGAGTCCAGATAAAAGGCTCGGTTGTTTGGCATGCACCCGATGCTTTTGTGTATGTCGATTACAATGAAGTATGGTTTGTACTTGCTTCCAAGTTTCTTCATCTAACAGCGGTTGATGTAAGCCATCAAATACGTTTCCACGATGTTGAACCTTGCCAACATAGAGTGGGTTTTTAAGAATGGTATAAAGAGCACCTCGACTAAACGGTTTATTCTGTTTGCTATATAAATTTTCTTGTTCGATGTGCTCTTTAACACTTCGGACACACTGTTCTTTTATATACGTATCAAAAATAAAGCGAACCACTTTGGCTTCTGTTTTATTAATGACGAGTTGTTTCTCTTGAATGTCGTAGCCCAAGGGAATGGTGCCACCCATCCACATGCCTTTGCGTTTGGAGGCGGCGATTTTGTCACGAATGCGTTCGCCGGTTACTTCCCGCTCAAACTGGGCAAAAGACAACAAGACATTCAATGTCAGTCGTCCCATTGACGATGAAGTAGTAAATTGTTGAGTGACAGACACGAACGAGACGCCATGTTGATCAAACAAATCCACAATGCGCACAAAGTCAGCCAAAGAGCGACTTAACCGATCAACTTTATACACCACGACGATGTCGATTTGCTTTTCTTTGATGAGCGTTAATAACGAAGAGAGTGCAGGGCGATCGACATTGCCGCCTGAGAACCCGCCATCATCAAAACATTCTTTGAGAATTATCCACCCTTCATGGCGTTGACTTTTGATATAGGCTTCACACGCTTCGCGTTGCGCATGCAATGAATTGAACGATTGTTCAAGTCCTTCTTCAGACGATTTACGCGTGTAGATGGCGCATCGTAATTTCTTGCTTGCACTCACGTTGACTTTGTGACACCAAAGAAACGAGGTCCGGAACAATGTGCACCGGTAATGGATTTGGCGACATGGGAAAGACTGCGATAAACCTCTCCACCATATTCATAACCAAACTCAAGCACGGTGACTTCATAGACCTGACCTTGCCATTCGCGCACCAGACGCGTACCGACTTTATAGTGAGTTTTCTTACTTTGAGTCACAGAGATGACACGTTGCAGTAAGGAGTGGCGTAATAAGTGGGGATCTTCACCACATTGTTGCACTTGCAGTGTCCAGGCAATCTGGCCTTTAAGAAAATGAAGACTGGCTTTGGGAGGAGGGGGTTGACCGACGACTTCGAGATAGTAGCCGCGCAGATCATTACTATTTAAAGTTTCAATATCTTTCACCATTTTTCCAACATTCACCTATAATTACTAATACCCATTCGTCCATACGGTGGGCAGCAAGTCCAGTGAAAAACTAAGATTTGCTCAATAAAATGCTTTGGTAAGGGCGAGAATTCGACACTATTAGGTATCAAACTACGAATTTCTAGATACAATATATTTAATTTGATTACTGATTTTGGTGAGAATTTTTAGAGATGCTTAAATCTAGGAGTTTACTATTTTAATAATCTGTCAAGCCGTATAATTTAATTATTATCAATTCAAATTGAACTTAATATTGAAATTCATAGTCAGAGAGGATAGTGTATATCAATGAGTAGGAATTATGACGCAAGGAAAAACCATCAATAAATCAGATCGATCAAACACGATAATAAGTGTTTTCGCGATGCTATTGATGTCATTTCTGCCTTTAAGCTCATGGAGTGGTTATTTAATTATAGATTCAGATAAGTCGTCGGACATGCAGATGATGGCTGAATCTGAAATGAACTCTAATTCCATGCCCTGTCATTCAATACCTTCTAAAAATGTCGCGATAGACCATGAAGCATGTAATGACGAATGCTGTGACCAATCGGGTTTGGATACACTGTGTAGTGGTTGCACGCCTAGCTGTGCCTTCGTAAAACATTTTTCCTATGCCACTGATTCATTCAATTCATCCCTGGTGCAAAATCAATTGGTTCTATTTTCTACCAATCTAATTAATACACAATTTCCAAGTCCTCCATTCCGCCCACCTGCGGCATAAATTTATATCTATCTGTTGTTCAATCAGTGTTGAGTAGCACTTAGTCACTCACGCACTTTTTTCAAGATACTTTATTCTCAGTCCAGTCGATTAAAGCTGTGGCATGTGAATAGTGATATGGATTTAACTCATGAGTTAAATCTCAAAAATAAAAACATGTACATTTTAGGGTGAAATTGGAGTAAATATGAAATTATTAAAAACGGCAATAATATTGATTTTTGTAGGAATATTTTTTGGTGTTGGTGTTATTTATTCTGGCTATATCAATGTCGGAGCAAATGTTGCTGACAATAGACTAATTGATTGGCTGCTTGTTACAGCACGAGAGAAATCGGTAGAGCGTCACTCAAAAAATATAACTAACAATGTACCAAATCTAGAGAATCAAACCATTATACTGGCGGGAGCAAAAAACTACGATGCGATGTGCGCATCGTGTCATACTCCACCAGGCGAATCCAAATCACCGCTTTCTATTGGGCTTAATCCTCCTCCACCGGATCTGCAAAAGGAAGTACAGGACACATCTGCCAAAGAACTTTTTTGGGTAACAAAAAATGGAATTCGCATGACTGGCATGCCAGCATGGGGTGAAACACATGATGATGATGTGATCTGGTCTATGGTCGCGTTTATAAAAACCTTACCAAATATGACCTCTGATGATTATACAAAAATAATCGCGCTGACCAAGCTTAAAAATAACAACACTCCAGAAAAGGCTGAAGAAGGGCATTCAGGTCATTCGCATTGAAGAATGTAATTTGACAATCATTAAGAGATATGTGCTGTCATATTACTGTGTATAATTTAATTTGACTATAGTATTACTGTGCTGCTTGAGGACTATATTATGAATAAAGATAAAACTTTAGATCGCCGACGATTTTTACAATATTCCTCTGCGATGTCAGCGTTTATAGGTTACCAGTGTGTAGCGCCTTCATACGTTTGGGCAACCTCAACGAAGAGTTCTATTGCCGGTTCAAATAATCATAAAAAAGAAATTGATCTAATCATCGCCCAGCATGAGATAAAAATCGGTGATCGAAATGCAAAAATTACCGCGATTAATCAAACACTTCCAGGTCCACTTCTTCGGTTACAAGAAGGTGAGGATTATTTGATACGTGTAAACAATCAATTAATGGAAGATTCATCCATACATTGGCACGGCTTAATTGTCCCTCCGAATATGGATGGAGTGCCTGGTGTCAGTTATGCGGGTATCAGACCCGGTGAAACATTTCATTATAAGTTTAAAGTTGTGCAGAACGGTACATATTGGTATCACAGTCATAGCGGTGTACAAGAACAGTTAGGTGTTTACGGGCCACTAATTATCGATCCGAAAGAAAAAGAACCTTTTGAGTATGATCAGGAGTATACAGTCTTACTCTCTGATTGGACTTTTGAAGATCCACATGAAGTTGTCGCAAAGCTAAAAAAGCAAAGCAATTACTATAACTTCCAACAACCTACGGCGAAAAGTTTATCTGACCAAGCAAAAAAAGTTGGTTGGAGACAAGCTATAAATAATCGTTTAGCGTGGCAACGGATGCGTATGGACCCGACAGACTTTGCAGACGTGACCGGATATACCTATACCTATTTAATGAACGGTTTACCGTCAATGGTGAATTGGACGGCCTTATTTAAGCCAGGAGAACGCATACGGCTGCGTTTTATCAATGGCTCTGCTATGTCATATTTTGATGTTCGAATTCCAGGTTTAACGATGCGTGTAGTACAAGCGGATGGACAAAATATACAGCCCATCGATGTAGATGAGTTTCGCATTGCAGTGGCCGAAACCTACGATGTAATAGTTGAACCGCAAGCCGATCTAGCTTACACCATATTTGGCGAAGCAATGGATCGCAGTGGCTTTGTACGTGGCACTCTGGCGCCACGCCAAGGTATGACTGCTTCTATTCCTGAGCGACGGTCACGCCCACTTCGTACTATGGCCGATATGGGTATGGGTGACATGGAAGGTGGCAACGGCATGAATATGGATAGCCCTGCAAAACAAGCATCTGCAGCAAAAGATAGCAATATGGACATGGGTGGAATAGTCGAAGACAACGGCATGAATATGAATAGCCCTGCAAAACAAGCATCTGCAGCAAAAGATAGTAATATGGATATGAGCAGTAGTGCTATGCAATCTGCAAATAATGCGCTCCCTGTCGACAGTGAAAAATCATCTTTAAGTACCGTGCCTGCACAATCAGGAATGGCAAATAAATCGTATAAACATGGACCGGATCACCATCAGCCTGGTACAGCGATGCTAGCGATGAATGCAAAGAGTCGATTGGGGGAACCCGGTGCAGGGTTGGGCGCTGATGGACGTCGAGTGCTAGTTTACAACGACCTGAAAAGTCTCACACCAGGTTATGATCAACGTGAACCATCGCAGGAAATTGAACTGCATCTTACCGGTAACATGGAGCGTTACATGTGGTCATTTGATGGGAAAAAATATTCTGAAGCGAAAGAACCTATTCATTTTAATTATGGTGAGCGATTAAGACTTGTATTTTGGAACGATACTATGATGGATCACCCCATTCATTTGCATGGTATGTGGATGGAACTGGATAACGACACTGGAGTTTATAAACCACGAAAACATACCATCAATGTCAAGCCTGCAGAACGAGTTGTTGTAGAAGTCACCGCTGATGCACCTGGAAAATGGGCCTTTCATTGTCATTTACTTTATCACATGGATATGGGTATGTTCCGTGTCGTCTCTGTCTCGTAATAGTTGGAGTGATTGAAATGATCAATATTGAATATGAGAAAAACGCTAACCTTTGCAAATGGCTTATTGCTTTACTTGTCATACCAGCCTTGTATTCACAAGCTTATGCTGAAGAAGATTGGCCTGATCCTGTGCAAAATCAAATTTATTCAAAATTGATTTTTGACCAACTGGAACATCGTTGGAATGATGGTCCTGATACTTATGTTTGGGATGCTCAGGGTTGGATTGGAGGCGATTACAACAAGCTTTGGGTGAAAACCGAAGGTGCCTATCAACCTTCAAGTAAAGTCAGTGGCGATTCTGAGGTTCAAGTTCTTTATAGTAAATTAATTGCTCCCTTTTGGGATTTGCAAGTTGGTTTAAGAAACGACTATATTTTTGGAGCAGGTCCAAATCGTAGCCGCACACTGGCTACAATTGGTGTTCAAGGTCTTGCGCCTTATGTATTTGAAGTAGAGCCTGCGTTATTTATAAGTGATGATGGTGATTTGTCTGCGCGTTTTACTGGGTCGTATGACTTTTTAGTGTCGCAGCGTTTTATCGTGCAGCCTCGATTGGAAATAAATGTAGCCGCAGATGATGCAAGAAAATTTGGTGTTGGTTCCGGATTAAATGATGTGGTGCTAGACTTGCGATTTAGGTATGAAATACGTAGAGAATTTGCGCCCTATATAGGACTCTCATGGACGCAGTTGTTTGGTAACACAAAAGATATTGCCAGAGCTGAAAATACACAAACCAGCAATTTTGCAGCGGTAGCCGGCATTCGTATTTGGTTTTAGCTGGTTAGACAATCACTGTTAATAAACAGTAGCGTCATATCATGATATAAATCAATCTGAACGCTTTAGCTTCTATTATTTTTCTAAATCATTCATTATCGATTCATATAACATTATTTGGCTTGTCATTAAATCCGCCATCAAGGCACTTTGACCGCCACTTGCACCTTCAGATTTATCTGTCTGAAGTTGTTTATACATAGCTAATAGTTTTGTCATATTGGATCGATGTGTAACAAGAAGTTCTTTGCGTTTAATGGGATCAGTGGTGTTTTTAATTTCATCCATTTCTTTTTGGACAAGTTTCATTTGCATGTGAACTCGATTACTCAAAGAATTATGTTTATCTGACGTTTCATTATTGTCTGATCCGCCACATGAAATGATGCTAATTGATAATAAAATATATACAAATATTATTTTAATGCTTTTCATGATTCTCTCTCTGATAATTTATGACTTGATAAAATCATAAACTGGATGTTTTATCTAGTTAGACGCGCGAAGCTCAACTGACGTATATAATATATAGATTTATTTAATAACTTAAGTATACGAGTATAAATTCCCAATTATCTATAGCACTTTAATTCAATCTATGTGAGTTATCAAGAAATTTACTCTAGTACGCTTAATATTTTGGACGGATAATATACTATAAATCATTGATGTAACATCATTTAGTATATTTTATGTGTAAAGATAATGAATTGTTCGGTGTGCATGACGAATTGGTAAATGAAGCCGGGATTGGGAGTTGCACGAGTCCACTTTAGGATCAGGTTTTCGGCGGCAACGGCCTTCATTCCTCCTGGTCGGAACAAGCGAACGAGTAAACTAATTAGATGAATGGCAAGTAGGAGTGAATACTTCATAGAGTCCTGCCATAGATCGATTTTATTCAATAATAAGACTGCGAATTCAACTCAAGTTTGTGCCAAAATACTAATTCGCTATGCACAAGATATTTTTAACTTGATTTTGCTGATCTGAAGAAGTTAACTTGTCAATACTCTCTATACAGATCATTATTCCAAATAGATATGATGACTAAATAATTTCATATGCGAATTAAGCTCGGTTCTGATTCACTACGTCATCGATTGTCTACGCGCCTATGGCATTGGATCAATGTTTTGTGTCTGCTGACACTGTTGATGAGTGGATTAAATATTTTTAATGCTCATCCGCGACTTTATTGGGGAGAATATGGCGCGAATAATGATTATGCCTGGTTAGCAATTGGATCTTCATCGACAGATGGATATCTGCGCATTGGTGATATCCAGTTAGCTACCACTGGCGTACTTGGTAATTGGCGCGATAAGAATGGCAAAGTCATGACCAGGGCATTCCCAGGATGGGCGACCATTCCATCTTATTATAGCCTTGCTGATGGGCGGCGCTGGCATTTTTTCTTTGCGTGGATTTTCGCCATCAGTCTAGTGATTTTCATCATCCGTTCGTTATGGAATCGACATATTCAAAGCGATCTCCACATACATAGATCAGAATGGGCACTGCACGTTATCTGGAAAGATGTGGTGGATCACGTGTTGCTGCGTTTTCGAAAGAGTGCTGACGTGAGCGGCTACAATATTCTTCAAAAACTAACTTACAACACCGTAATTTTTATTTTGCTGCCACTAATGATTTTCTCCGGTCTCGCTATGTCTCCTGCAATGGATGCCAACTGGCCGTTTTTGAGCGATATGTTCTGGGGTCGGCAATCGGCGCGCTCGATCCATTTCATCAGCGCATTTCTTCTTGTGATATTTTTCTTGGTGCATATCTTAATGGTACTGTTGTCTGGTCCATTCGAACAAGTTTGGTCAATGATTAACGGTGGAACGAGTAAACTGGAGTAATGTAATGAGTAAATTTCAAACTCGACGAAAATTCTTAGTGAGTGCCGCTGTAGGCACAGGCGGTCTGCTTTCCGGTTGTGATGCGCTAACTCACAGCACGACATTTCAGCAAGTTTTAGCAAGTGCTGAAGATGTAAATTTCGTTGTCCATCGAGCGCTAGGTGACCGAATGGAGCTGGCTAGCGAATATCGACCAGACCAGAGATCACCCACATTCCGCGCCAATGGTACTCGAAATCCGGGAACATCGGAGTATGAAAAAAGCGTCAAGCAGAGGTTTTCTAACTGGTCACTCAATTTAACAGGCTTATTTGAAAAACCACAAAGCTTTTCAATTAGTGCACTTCATGCAATGCCGCAGCGCACCCAGATTACTCGCCATGATTGCGTCGAAGGTTGGAGCGCAATCGGAAAATGGACCGGGGTGACGCTCAAACTGATTCTCGATTTTGCAAGATTGCAAGACACAGCGAAGTTCCTTGTTTTCCAATGTGCCGATAGGTTGGGTGGACGGCCATATTATGAAAGCATTGATTTAGTGGACGCTTATCATCCGCAAACCATCATTGCACATAGACTGAATGACGAACCACTCCCTGTTGCAAACGGCGCGCCATTGCGGCTCAGAGTAGAGCGGCAACTGGGATATAAACATGCAAAATATGTTTGCGGCATACAAGCCGTAGCTTCACTTGCTAATGTTGGCGAGGGTAAGGGAGGATATTGGGAGGATGTTGGTAATTACGCTTGGTATGCTGGTATTTGATTGAAACTTAGAGTGAACAACAAGTTGCAACGCGTGATTGTAGAAAAATATCAACCACTTCACCATCCTGTGCATGGCAAATTGGTAAATGAAGCCGGGATTGGGAGTTGCATGAGTCCACGACAAAGTCTTTTCCAATTAAACTTCCCAAGACTTGCAACTGATTGCAATCTTTCTTCACCAAAATTAGTGGTTATCTCGCCATTCAGCGAAGCATGCACACGGTGATTGTTGTAATAGTCGGTAAAGTCATCCAACTTGTTTTGCAGATCGGCATCACCCCAAAACAATGCCTGGTCCAGAGATTCGCGTCGGATGGTGCCAATCACTCGTTCTACGTAAGGATGTGAAATGGGCGAAAAGGGAATGGATTTCACTTCTTCAATGCTAAGGATTCTAAGGTTGGCTTTCCATCGATGAAATTGGAATAGTGGATCATTATCTGTACTTAATATATTGTGGTAGATTATTTCTTCCTATGATCTGGTTGAACATTCTACAAAGAGCGGGACCGTCGACTGGGCCTTTATTAACAGAAAGGCCAATGAGTTTTCGATTACAGACATCCATCACAACTAAGACCCAATGTGTTTTGAGTGTGATAGATTCACAACAGAATAGATCAATACTCCACAGACTGTCTTTCATATTTGCAATAAAAGACAACCACGAAGGACCGCCCCTATCATCAGGGCGTGGATGATAATGATTCATCAATACTCTTCGCACAATATCTTTATTAATCTCAATACCAAACGTACTAGTAATAATGAATGCAATGCGAGGGCAGCCAAAGTTTGGATTACGTTGTTTAATTTCGACAATGGCTTTGATCAAGTCATTGTTAGGTCCTTTAGGTTCAGGTTTTCCTTTACTAGTAGAAGAAAACAGTCATAGGTATTTTCGTTTCACGAGTGCCTTGTGAAACGAGAGAAGGGTCGAAGATTTTAAAATGATGCAAGATCGAGAAATTCGTTTGGAAGAAAGCAACATTGCCAACCACCCAAAGATCAGTCGATCCATAGTAGTGAGGTTGGACGCTTTCGATCTGGATCGTTGAATGATTAACAGTCGTTTCTTTAGCGTCAAGTTTTCAGCTGCAACTTCCTTTATTCCACCGGGTTGAAGTAAGCGAATAAGTAGCGTTAAAAAATGAATGGTGAGTAAGAATACCTCCTTCATGCAGACTTATCATAGTTCGATTCCAATCAATATCAAGACTGCGAATTAAAGTGAAATTATGCCAAAATACTAATTCGCCATGCACAGGAAAAGATATTTATGCCACAAGAAATGACTAAATCTTTAAACAAACCTTCGGATAAAATAGGTATGGAACCTGGGTCTCTGATACATGTGGGTGACATCATCGAATCCGAAACTAGAATTACTATAATTGATTACGACAAAGAAACAGTCTTCGAAAAAAAACAAATTGATTCAATCGATGAAATTCTGAAATACAAAGATAGTGATACTGTAACTTGGGTAATCATCGAAGGATTGTCAAAAGTCGATATTGTAGAAGGTATTGGAAGAATATTTGATATCCATCAACTTGTACTTGAAGATATTCTGAATACTCATCAAAGACCAAAATTTGAGGAATACGATGACCACCTATTTATTATTCTCAAATGTTTGCTTCCAGAAGTTGGACAATTCTCTGTCAGTTATGAACAGATAAGCATTTTGGTGCTCAAAAATTTTGTATTCACGTTCAAAGAAAAAACTGATGATCTGCTTCTTCCTGTTCAGCAACGAATTAAAACCAGTAAAGGTCGTTTACGAAGCCTGGGAGCGGATTACCTTACCTATGCAATTCTAGACACGATTATTGATCAAAATTTTGTTCTCATTGATTCATTAGATGAAGAAATAACTACGCTTGAAGATTGTTTATTAACCTCTGAGCCAACACAAGATACGCTTAATACGATTCAAATACTTAAAAGAGAAATAATAAGTATAAGAAAACATATCTCTCCAGCGCGAGAGTTGATGACATCAATGCTTCGTAGTGAGTCCGAGTTAATTGACGAAAAAACGCATATATACTTAAGAGACGTATCTGATCACGTAATGCGAGTAATCGAGTCAATTGAATCCTACAGAGATATATTGACGGGCTTATTAGAAATATACATATCAAGCGTTAGCAATAAAATGAATGAAGTCATGAAAGTATTAACGGTATTTGCTTCAATTTTCATTCCCTTAACGTTTATTGCAGGAATATACGGTATGAATTTCGAGCATATGCCTGAGCTAAAATGGAAATGGGCCTACCCAGTGCTTTGGATTACATTCATTACCATTCCCATTGTGTTGCTTATCTTTTTTAAGAGAAAAAAATGGCTTTAGTTAGTGAAACAAATGTTAGGAGTAATAGTTGTCCTAAAACGTTTATTTATAGTTCAGAGTGTCGAGCCTTTACTTGATTAATTACATTGTCAGGAATGAGGAAAATGGCAATTAATATGAAACTTGGTACGATAATTAAATCATCTAACTGGCCGAGGATTGGGATGAAGTCAGGAATAATATCAATGGGAGAAAGTAGATATGCGATTGCTATTCCAATTAGCCATTTGGATAGCATCGGTGTCTGTGGCTCTAACATCAGGGTTTTGTAATAACTAATTTGCATTTTGGTGGATTGAGAGAATACGCTCCATTTATTCATAATTACTACGCCTTTTAAGAAATTAGTTTCTAATTCTCTTTGTTTGGTCAAGTTAATCGAAGCAGAATAAAATAACGGCGACCGGAGTCGCCATTATTTTAATGTACTTATACAATACTAGCTATCATATTTATGCTCATCTTTTATCTTTTCGCCGCATTGACCTTCCTTCATTATCTTCATTTTTAAGATGAACTATACGAAAAACTAATTCGCCATTCATAAAATGAATAAAAGGGCATATGCCTATGATGATATGGCTGTAAGCCTACACGTATCTGGCGGTATGCCTATTCTCCAGCATAATGCCTTTGATTACTCTTTGCTTTATTATTTTAATTAGAGGCGAACGAGCATATGGAAGCAAAAGTGTGGGTCCGATTATGAATACAACTGCTAAGGAAATATTCAGCAAGGTTCCAGAAGTCACTTTGATTTTCTGGATAATAAAGATATTGGCAACTACTTTAGGTGAAACGGGTGGCGATGCCGTATCCATGTCGATGGATTTGGGATATTTGGTAGGCACGGCAATATTTTCTGGTGTTTTTGCGGTTGCTGTAGTTGTGCAAATATATTCTTGGAAATTTCATCCTGTTACATATTGGGTAACAATAATTGCGACAACTACTTTGGGTACTACACTTGCTGACTATGCTGATCGTTCGCTGGGAATTGGCTACATGGGGGGTTCAGTTTTCTTATTAGTGCTGTTATTGGGATCGTTATTTGTTTGGCACCGCGCTATGGGTACAATCGCAGTTGAGACTGTAAGCTCACCAAAAACTGAAATATTTTATTGGGTGACCATCTTATTTTCCCAAACTCTTGGTACCGCTTTAGGAGATTGGGTTGCAGATACAGAGGGTTATGCAGCAAGTGCATTCATATTCGGTGGCTTATTGTCAGCAACAGCGTTGGCATTCTACAAAACCAATATATCTCGTACCATCTTGTTTTGGACGGCGTTCATTTTAACTAGACCGCTTGGTGCTGTAGTTGGTGACTTATTAGATAAACCGATTAGCGAAGGTGGTTTTGAATTAAGTCGTTATTCAGTTACGGTAGTTCTTATGGCGCTAATACTATTCTTTATCTTTGCCTTTAAGCACAATGCAGCAAGAAATGTACATTAAAAGCAACTTTTTGATATATGCGCATTTCAGCAAAATATATTTTGTTATATTGAACCGCTTTTATTTATAAAGTGTCCAAATATACTGTTACGGGTTAGGCGCGAGTAAATCCTCAATAAAGTACGATGTTAGTTCGTAACGATTAGTAACATTTGCTTTTGCATAAATACTAGTGGCACGATGTCTTACTGACTTTTCTTTCACATTTCTCGCATCACCTATCTCTTTCATTGATAAGCCTTTGATTAACATCAAAGCAATTTCTTGCTCGGTTTCTGTCAACCCCCACTGTTTAAATTCTTTACGAATAACCTCTGATAGATGAGCTTTAAGTTCGATAACCTTAGTTTCACTAGCAGATACTCTTGAAGACAATCTTAGTACCCGCCCGATTTCAAACACCAAAACGAGAACAATTGAGCAAAAGACACCTCCCTCTAGTAAGAGATGAGTGAGTGGCTGCCCTTCCACTACCACATCAATGTATAAATCGTTAATAAAAAACACAGTAGAAAATATGAGTACGACAATGGAGATATAGGATTTAGTGTTAGTGATACTCGAAATCTTAAAATTAACAATTTCTTTAGTTATTTCTAGATTATTTTGTTCAAGATTTGAGGTCATTATTATATTACTCCATAAAGCTTCAATTTCTTAGATAATTACATTTTATCGTAATAACCACTTTTTACACCTCAAAATTTAAGGTTATATTGCGCTTAATTTGACCTAAATGCGCCTATGTCTACATCTATATAGCCTTATGTCCACTACTAAAGAGAGATTTGCCCATTCTGGGAAGTTAATCTACTCACTAATATCGTCGCATAAATATCAGTCCCTGAGTGAAAAAAGTTTCTGTTTCATTTTTCTGTTACCAACAGGATTAATCTGGATTTTTAGAATATTAAACAAAGGTATTAGTGCATGTGGAAAAATAAAGTTGGGCCATTGTATCCATTCATCATGAGCATATTTGGTGTAATGATATTTTTGTCTATGGCACGCGGATTCCATACTTGGCTATATTTTGATCATCTGGATCAGGTCAGTCAACTCTGGACGATATTTATTAATGGTATACGTATAGATTTGGTCATATGTGTCTACCTTTTTACAGTTCCAATCCTGATTTTCATCACACTACATACATACTCAAAAAAGAGAATATCGAAGGTTAACATCGCAATCATTTATTGGATGCTAGGCGCCTTCCTGGTACTGGTCTTTATGGAAGCAGTAACACCGCTTTATATATTGGAATATGGAAGTCGACCAGAACGAAAATTTTTTGAATACTTAGGTCATCCAAAAGAAGTACTAACGATGCTCGCTGGTACTTATGGTTTTACTGCAGTCATGATTTTTGCAGTGTTAACTGCGTTAATACCTGTTTTGTTGTTCTTGCTTAGACGTGTATTTGTACATCCTACCCAGTGGACATCTAAGCAATATCGCATTTGGATGCCTGTCGTGATATTGATATTGATTGTCTTTGGGCGAGCTAGTTTTGATCATCGTCCAATTAATCCCAGCATGATTGCATTTACGGATGATGTGTTGTTGAACAACTTGCCAATGAACTCATTGTACTCAGTGTTGTATGCCGCTTACCGAATCAAGGATGAAGAAGACGCTTCAAAAATGTATGGGAAACTGACTGATAGTGAGATTGATCACTATGTTTATGATGATCATCCAACACTCGGGCATCAATCCAAGCAACCATATAACGAATTATTGTCTTCTAGCAGGTATAAGAATGTTGTCATTGTTCTAGAAGAAAGTTTAGGCGCACGTTTTGTTGAACGTTTGGGTGGGCAGGCATTGACACCCAATTTGAATAAGCTGGCAAATGAAGGGTGGTGGTTTGCCAATTTATATGCCACAGGTACACGATCAGTGCGCGGTATAGAAGCAGTCACAACAGGGTTTTTACCGACGCCTGGAAGAAGTGTAGTCAAGCTCTCAAGTTCACAGTCCAAATTCTTCACATTGGCCGCATTATTAAATGATTATGATTATACCAGTCGATTTTATTATGGCGGCAGTGCGCACTTTGACAATATGCAAGGCTTTGTCTTAGGTAATGGATTTAATGAAGTAGTGGATCAAAATGATTATATTAATCCTGTTTATACAGGATCATGGGGTGTGTCGGATGATGATGTATTTACCCGCATGCATCATGACCTCCTCGATAATTCTTTTCCTCAGTTGCTAGTGGTGTTGACGACATCTAATCACACCCCATTTGACTTTCCAGTGACTCCAGAAGATGACTATTCGAAGCCATTGAAGTCTAGAGAGAACGCTATTCGCTATGCTGATAAAGCATTGGGGAAGTTTATTGCTCGAGCAAAACAATCTAAATACTGGGATGACACGCTATTTTTGATTGTTGCAGATCATGACCTACGTGTCGCTGATTTTATCACAGCCGATGATGTATCAGATAAAAGTAAGACTAATAAAATTTTTCCTGTGGAAGGTTTTCATATCCCTGGATTGTTTTTGGGAGGAGGCATCAAGCCTAAAGTAACGACATCGATCGTTAGTCAAATAGATTTGCCCACGACTATTTTAGGGTTGCTGAATATTAACATTGAACATCCAATGTTAGGAGTGGACTTAACTCAAGTCGATAATAACTATAAAGGTCGGGCGATTATGCAATTTCATGATTATCAGGCATATCTCGCAGATCAAGAGTTGGTGGTGTTAAGGCCATCATTAGAACCGTTGACCGGTCAATATGCCAATCAAGTTTTTATCCAAAAGTCTGTGCGCGCTGATTTAAAAAATAAAGCACTTGCGCATGCGCTATGGGCGAGTAAAACATATAAAGAACAGTCTTATCACAATTGAAATATATAAATCATAAGGAAATTAAATATGAACATATCATTAGTAATACCTGCCTTAAATGAAGGTAAAAATGTATTCCTCCTTGCTTTGGAAATTGAGAAAGTCCTGTCGACTGAAGATCAATTTGAAATTATATTCGTTGATGATGGCAGTACAGACGACACATATGAATGCATGCTGGAGGCTAAAAAGTCCATTGATTTAGATCTTCATACTATTCACTCTAGAAGAAATAACGGCCAAAGTATCGCTATTTTAATGGGTGTTAAAGAAGCTAAGTATGAATGGGTGATGACGTTGGATTCAGATCTTCAAAACAAACCTGAAAACTTTTCGATATTGATAGATCAAATGCGTTCCAACCCCGATGTATTTAAAAACACATTAGTGGCAGGAATTAGAAAAGAAAGAAATGATAATTTTGTTAAGAAGGTGTCTTCTAAAATTGCCAATTCTGTACGGCAATATTTGTTAAAAGATGAATGTGTTGATACGGGATGTGGACTTAAATTGTTTAATAAAGAGTTTTTCCTTGAACTCCCACATTTTAAAAACATGCATCGCTTTTTACCAGCGTTGTACAAAATGCATGGAGGAAGCTGCCAATATATTGAGGTAACACATTCATCGAGGATTGCAGGAATATCTAAATATGGCACATTCGACCGTCTCATCGCAGGAGTGTGGGATTTAATAGGCGTTATGTGGTTGAAAAATAGAATGAAAATGAATTTAGACTATGAGTATCAGAAATGATAACGAAAGAAGCAATTTGGATAGCGATAGGGCTGTCTGGCCAACTTATGTTTTCTATGCGCTTTTTAATCCAGTGGATTAAAAGTGAGCTTAATAAAGAAAGTGTAATTCCAATTTCATTTTGGTACTTCAGTATTTTTGGGGGAGTGACACTATTGGCATATGCAATTTATAGACAAGACCCTGTATTTATCCTGGGACAACTTCTTGGTGTGATTGTGTACAGTCGAAATTTGAGATTGATTTGCATAACCAAACAAAAGAAGAATAGCCAGAATACACCGGTAGCAACAGATGAAGCATAAGACTTGATGAAAGTGCATCGCTCTTATATCGATTTGCAACTGATTGTATTAGTCGTACTTGCATTATCAACACGTTAAACTAAATTAAAAGTAACTCATATCGTATAAAGAGGTTAAGTATGAATAATAAGCATGTTTATAAAGACTCTATTGAATCATCGGTTACTGATGAAATTGAATTTGGATATATTTCATATTCTACATTTCTATTATTCATTAAAGCAGATGAAGATAAGGATAATATGAGCTGGCTAGAATTGAACCTGATAGCAATAGAACGATACATCAAGAAAGGCCATGAATTTTCTATTCAAGGAGAATTAAAAACAATTGTTATACATAATATACGTGAATTTTATTTATGGTGTAGTGCTACATTGCCTAACTCTTATCATATGTTTTTACAGTATAGAAGTTATTAACGTCCTTAATTGATATTCCATAGTGCTTATTTTTCTTGATGTAGTGATAAACACTCTCAGTACTCTGTCAACTAATTGTTTCTGGTTTTTACTCTG